>Ga0209616_1000232_pt1 | contig 17263 bp, 16 predicted proteins | sample FlocCalmetaG_FD_184153 | JGI IMG/M metagenome (GOLD analysis project Ga0209616, IMG submission 184153) | Freshwater bacterial and archeal communities from Indian Creek, Illinois, USA - Floc-Cal metaG (SPAdes) (version 2) | ecosystem: Environmental > Aquatic > Freshwater > Unclassified ...
GCCATTGGCACTCTAGGCTGATAGACTATTTACCATCTATCACAGTTGCAGATATGATATTTAAGGCTCCCACTCTATCCCTATGGCCTTTGAATCCGCAACCACACTTATATTTTCTATCGTTGGCTTTATTGAGTTCTCCGCAATTCGGGCATTTCTGGCTTGTATGTTTAGGGTTGACATACTCAACTTGAATCCCTAAGATAAGTGCTTTGTACTCGATATACTGCGCCAGCCGATAGAAACTCCAAGTATGCAAATTTTTCTCGTTTTTACGGCTTGTTCTTGCCGTGTTGCGGATATTCGTCAAGCGTTCCATACGAATAACGGCAACGTTGTTTTCTTTTGCGAAATTGACTATCCGGCGACTAATTTTGTGGTCTTGGTCTTTCATCCATCGTTGTTCTTTATCATGTAGTTTTTTGATTGCTTTGAGTTTTTTGAGTTTACCGAGCTTACGGCGTACGGAGCGATGTTTGCGCTTGATGAATTTATTTTGCCTGCCGTTACCAAAGAATTTGGTTTTACCGTCTTGAGTTACTGCTACAGCTGGTATTTTAAGCCCAAGGTCTACACCCATTGGCTGATTACCAGTAGTTTCAGACGCTTCCATCTGGACTGCGATTTGTGCTATGTATTTGCCTGATTTTTGCGCGATACGAAGACTACCGAGTTTGCCAGTTAACCGTTCTCGTTGGTAGTCGGTTAATACAGCATTTACTTTAACTCTATTTGACTCATTATTAACCAATACAGGAAAAGATAAACTATTTTCTTTCAGGGAATAGTTTTGGTTATTCCAGATGGCAACAGGTTTTTTGAGAATAGGAACCTTAACTTCTTTTTGTTCTTTTGGCTTTAATTTGTCATTGGCGCGAATATTCTTTTTGTATTTTTTAAAAACGCTTCTAGCATCTTGGATTGCTTGATTTTTTACTGCACTAGAAAGCTCCGCAACAACGGTTTTGCTAGTGTATTTAAGGATTGCATCAGCTTCTACGAAGTCATCTACAATCTGATTGACTACTCTTATATATTCTTTCATTATTGCTTGCAGAAGACGAATTTGTTCTTTGGTTGGCTCCAATTTAATTTTGATTGTGATTTGCACTATTTCATCCCCTTTGCGAGGTTTTTTGACTTTCGATGTATTGCTTGATTACTGAAAGTGGTGCACCGCCTACGGTAGCAACAAAGTAGCTGTTCGTCCAAAGCGTAGGCAGTTTGGTTGTTAGATATTTGAACTCTTGCCTAAGTATCCGAGAAGTTTGCCCTTTAACTTCTTTAATGAGTTTATGGACTCCGTATTGCGGATCTACTTCGATAAGCAAATGAACGTGGTCAGGCATGATTTCTATTTCGATGATTTTTGTTTGCCGTTCGGCGCAGATACTTACAATCAACTCCTTTAATCGCCGTTCTACGTCATTGATCAAAACCTTCCTGCGATACTTAGGACACCAGACTACATGATATTTACAAGAGTACACAACGTTGTTGTTCGACTTAAATTTAGTGTTCATATGTGCATTATACCACACGTTTTTATATAATACAAATAAAAGAATTAAACCTATTAAAAAACATCGAGTTTTTCAATAGGTTGTGCCTTATATCCCCATAGCTAAAGCAAGGGGATATAAGGCACTTTTGGTAATCTTCAGTTTGGAGAACTTGCCCCGTCGTGGCGCTCTAAGCAAAATTGGCGCTTTTGCCGATAAAGGTTATCGCCAGCTTTTTATAAAGAATTTTACCGTGATATACCGTGTGGATGTGGTCAACAAGCAGGTTGTAATTGTTACAGTAAGATATTCTAAAAGCCAATTCTGATAAGAAAGCATGAGAAAAAGCACCGGAAAGCATTGGGGACGTTGCCTGTTGCTTTTCCGGTCAGGTATCTTTAACTATTCAGAACTTTTCTGCAATAATCTTTAAGAATTGGTATATCGACCATTATAGTCTCCCAAGTATCATGGATGCTTATGCTACCGTAAGCATGTGCGGCAATATTGCGCATCGACTTTATACTTCTCCACGGGATAGAGATATGAACAGCTGTAAACTCAGGTGAGAGGCGACCAGTCAGCTCACCAATCTGAAGAATGCACATGGTGGCAGCATTACGGTAGATCTTATCCGTCTCAAAAATTTCAAAGGTACCGCCAAATCGGGCAATGGTCTGCTCGATCTCAACGCAGTACGCAAGTATGTGCTCTATGATGCTCAAGTCCTTCTTAGTTTTATCCATAAATTTGTATCTCCTCGGATGATATTTCTTTCCTGAAAGCTTCATCCAAACTTTCGGTAGTGAGTAGGTCAACAGGTACACCAAAGGCATCCTGTAGATCGGCATAGAGACCGCCTAGGGCGAATAGCCCGCGAATTCGACCTTTATCAATGCGGAAATCCAAATCGCTATCAGGCTTAGCATCTCCTCTTGCGTAGGAACCAAAAAGGAAAATACGCTCGACACCGTGACGCTTTGAAATTTCACTGACGATGTTTTTTATTTCATCAAGGGTATAAACTCTATTCATGTAAGACACAGGGACGGTTCTCTTGTCTTGACATCATCGCTACGCATTGCTACATATACCAAATCTTTTGTTTTCAAATTGTCATACCTCCCCAAAAGCACCATGCAAATCAGAAAATATTTGGAAGTATGTCATATTATAGAGTGTGTTTTTGAGCCTGTCAACTGGTCGTCATGCCAGAAAGACACGGGGACGGTTCTCTTGTCTTGACAACATCGCTGCGCATTGGTAAACTATGCTGTGGGTGATAAAGGATGCCAAGGCAACAGAGAGTCAGAAGTAAAACCGGTTACTATCATATTATGCTTCGTGGGAACGAGCGAAAGAATATTTTCAATAGCGACGAGGATAAACAGCAATTCATCGAAGCATTGATAGAAAAGAAGCAAGAAAATAGATTCTAGCTACATGCTTTTTGCTTGATGGATAATCATATTCATCTAATGCTAAGTGAAGGAACCGAAGATATAGCTACGGCAATGAAACGTATTACCGTAAGCTATGTTTGTTATTTCAACAAGAAGCACAAAAGAGTGGGTCATCTATTCCAGGACAGATTTAAAAGTGAAGTAATAGAGCAAGACAGTTACATATTGTCTTTGGCTAGATATATACATCAAAACCCGGTGAAGGCAGGGATTGTTTACGCAAGGATAAGGTGAATAAAATCTTGAAAGGTTAGACAGAAGAACCGTCCCCGTGTCTCAGTCCCTCTGTCTTTAAGGTAGCTTATACTCCGCGATATATTCCAGATGCCTGTAATCTTCGTTAAAATCCAGCCCATAACCTACAACAAAGATATCCGGAATATTGAAACCTACATATCTTAATGGGAGGTTAATGAATCTTCTCGCGGTATTATTCAAAAGAGCGCAGACATGCAGACTTTCAGGCTTATGATTATTTAATATTCTGGTCAGATAGCCAAGAGTCAAACCTGTATCAACTATATCTTCAGCTATAATCACATGTCTGCCTGTTATTAGTATATCCAGATCTTTGGTTATTTTGACTGCGCCGGAAACACTATGTCCTTCAGGATATCGCCCTATTGCTAATGTGTCAACATGTACCGGAATACTGATTGCACGTGTCAAATCAGAAAGAAAAAACATTCCTCCGCGTAGCACGCTTACAACAACCGGATGCAGCCCGTTATAATCCGCACTAATCTCGCGACCTAATTCCACAACTCTTTTGCGAAGCCTTTCTTTTGAGATAACAGTACGGCCGACACCATTCGATTTTTCCATAATTATAAAACCCCAAACTTACTTAACAGCTTGCTAATGTCTTTTTTATATAAAATCGTGATATTGACTTCAGGATAGAGTGCTTTGAGCTTTCGCATCTTTCTGTTCTTCGCGGTTACATACTTTTGATTCATAGTTGTCAATTCGACATATGTCTGAAATGCAGGCAAGAAAAAGTCCGGTGTAAACGCTTTGGTCACATTGCCTTCCGTGTCCCATTCGATTGGGAAAGTGGTCGGTTCATATTTCCATTCCAAATGATACATTTCAAGAATTTTTACAAATTCAGCTTCACTTGGATGTACAAAATCACGTTTCTTTAACCTGTGTTCACCGGTGTCAATTTTTGCAGCTGAAGTGTCATTCTTTATTTCGTTAGGGAACATGTTGGCAATCATTTGTGAAATTTGTTTGATCTTTAGTTTTTCCGTATTGAAAGTAATGTGATAAAGGCTGTTGTCTCCCCAGCTTTGAGAGTATATGTCAAATAAATATTTCCTGTGTTTCCGGTCGCTTAAAGCGATAAACTTTTGTGCCTGAGCTGCATCTATACCATACTGTTCGCATATTCGATTTATTCTCGCCGGTTCCGGTGATATGACCCGAATATGAAATGCGTTAGGATTATCTTTAAAGATCACTTCAGCTCCTAATCCGAGAATTATTGCGCCTGAATCTTTTGTTGCTTCCTTAAGCCGATTTTCAATCGAAACATAAAACGGAATTCCTTCGGATGAGAGTGTTAAATGCGCTTTAGGGCTGTCTTTTAGAAGGCTTATTTGATTTGATTTTGCAATTCCGGAAAGCCATTGGGTGTTTACATATTCTCTGTCAATAAGCGGCAATCCAAAAGTCATTGATAACTCCTTTGCCAGCTCTTCTCCCAAACTTCCGGTTTGACGAGAAACAGTAATTATCAACAAAACTCCAATCCCCCTTAAGTTTTCCTCAATTAATACTATATCATATTAAAAAAATATCGCAACTGAAATAAAAACGTGCGAAAAAAGTTGATCACGTTATGTACAGGCATATAGATTGAATAGAATGAAATCTAAGGCTGATGGAGGGCATATTCGGTTAAATTTGAGTTTGACATACAGAAACGGCCATGCTATATTTATCTCAGGCTCCAAGGAATTTTCTTCGTTAGTAGAAACCTTGAAGTTCTGTTTAAAGTATCTGGTGGATGTATTGACTTACGGTGGAGAAAAGTTGTTTTCAGGAGAGAAATCTTATTTATGAAATCTTTGGTGTTTTATCAAAGAAGGATTAGGGAGATTTCAGGAAAGAAGATTTCTTAGGATTAAAAACCCGATAGCCGTTGGTTTAAGAGTTCAAAAGACATTATTAGCAGGGCAGACAGGGTGGATTTTCGGGGATGTTCGTTGGAGCTTTTCATTTGTCTAGAAAAACATGGGAGACGGTGCCTATTGCTTTAAGCATCAGTAAGTATAAGGGACGGAGCCTGAAAACTCCGTCCCTTTGGCATATCATAAAATAGTGTGCGACACCTTTTTATCCTAATATTGCTTTTAGATCCCCCTCGGGAGTGCTTATTGGCGTTAGTCCGAACTTGTCGACTAGTACGCCTAACACATTTGGAGACAAAAATGCGGGTAAGCTGGGACCGATGTATATATTTTTAATGCCGAGCGAAAGTAAAGTCAAAAGTATGCATACTGCTTTTTGCTCGTACCATGAGAGCACAAGCGTTAAGGGCAGATCGTTTACCGAACATTTGAATACATCCGCTAAGGCTACTGCCACTTGTATGGCTGAATAAGCGTCATTGCACTGTCCCATATCCATTATGCGCGGCAAACCGCCTATATTGCCTAAATCCAAGTCGTTAAAGCGGTACTTGCCGCACGCAAGCGTCAATATGACAGAATCCGCCGGAGTTTTGAGCACAAAATCAGTATAGTAGTTTCTTCCGGGCCTTGCGCCGTCACAGCCGCCTACAAGAAAGAAATGCTTGATAGCTCCGCTTTTAACTGCGTCAACCACCTTGTCGGCGACTGAAAGCACAGTGTTTCTTGCAAATCCGGTTAGAAGGTTTGTGCCTCCGTTTACTCCCGTATGGAGTGTGTCCTCAGAATATCCTCCAAGTTCAAGCGCCTTTTCTATAACGGGACTAAAGTCCTTTGTGCCATTTGTTGAAGGTATGTGCGTTAGACCGGGAAAACCTACGATATCCGTTGTGAATACTCTGTTCTGGTACGAAGGCTTTTGTGACATAATACAGTTTGTGTTAAACAAGAATGCAGCGGGGACATTGTCGAATTCTGCTTGCTGATTTTGCCACGCTGTGCCGAAATTTCCCTTAAGGTGAGGATATTTCTTAAGCTTAGGATAACCGTGAGCAGGCAGCATCTCGCCGTGAGTATATACATTTACACCCGTTTCTCGTGTCTGCTCAAGAAGAAGTTCCAGATCGTGAAGATCGTGACCACTGATAACTATAAACGGACCTTTTTCGATCAAGGTAGAAACCTTAGACGGTTCGGGATGGCCGTATGCTGAAGTATTTGCTTCATCAAGAAGTGCCATACACTTTAAGTTTATCTGACCAAATTCCATGATAAGCGCAAGCCACTCGTCAACTGTATGCTCTTCGCCTAAGGACTTTAAACCCTTTACAAACCATGAAGTGACCTCTTTATCTTCCTTGCCAAGAATCTTTGCGTGCCATGCGTAAGCGGACATACCACGCAAGCCGAGCAGCAGTGTTGAGCGTAAGGAAACTATGTCGCTGTCACCACTCCATAAGAAATCGGCAGGCGTTTTTTCAGTACAACCAATTAATGCTTTCTCGGATTCAACAAGCTGTATGAAATCCTCTATACGTCTTTCGTCAAAATTAACATTTGTGACCGTTGCAAAAAGCGACTGTACGATTAAATCATGCGCCTTTCCGGATAAACCTTTGCCGTCAGCAGCTTTCGCCAGATCTATGAGCAAGCAGGTTAGGGCATCGTGCTTATTTGCGACTTCCGGAATTTTTCCGCATACACCTTTATTGGTGCATCCTTTGCCTCCTGCAGTCTGTTCACACTGGAAACAAAACATTTTTGTCATACAAGTTCTCCCTTCATTTTTTGATATTGTCTCGTTTTGTCCATGTAGTATTAGTATTAGTATTAGTATAGTATAATAATCACAAAATATCGGTAGCCACAGCTACAAATAAGAGATTCTTATGACTGATCAAAACCCTCCTTCAAGCCATTTGGTATACAAAACGTCGATACGCTCTGCAAGCTGATTCTTTTTTTCGTACAATTCATTCATTTTCGAGAAATCAACCCTCAACAAATCCGCTTCAATTTCCGCGTCTATCTTGTTAATTTCGGATTCAGTTTCAATGATTAACGTTTCGATTGAAACAGACTCCGGACTTTTGGAAGAAAGGTTTGTTTTATCTTTTGAAATAGATCTTAGACGTTTAGTCTTTTTCGCCGGAACCTCTTCCAAAACTATGTCTTTACGCAGTGTCTCGAGATATTCACCAAATCCGTAATCATATTGCGTAATAATGCCGTTTTCCATGCTCCACACTTTATCTGCAAATTTGTTTAAGAAATATCTGTCATGGGAAGTAAAGAGTATTGTACCCTCGAAATCCGCTAAGGTGTTTTCTATCCATTCCCGTGACGCAATATCAAGATGATTCGTAGGTTCGTCAAGCAGTAGAAAGTTGACATTTTTTTGCATTAATAGACAAAGCTTTAATCGGCTTTTTTCCCCGCCGGATAAAGAGCCGATTTTTTTCATAACATCTGCCGCCATAAAATGAAATTTTGCAAGTATACTTCGGGCTTTTTCTCCAGGTATGCCAATTTCAAAGCGCAAAGTATCTAAAACCGTCGTGTTTAAGTCATCAAATGTAACAATTTGAGGCATATAGGCAGTTCTTACGTTGGTACTAATTTTTACCTCTCCGCTGTCAAGCTGTTCTTCGTCCATAATAATTTTCAACAGAGTGGTTTTTCCACACCCATTCGCTCCTACAAGGGCGATGCGGTCATCTCTTCGAATTTTCAAGTCTATATCACGCAAGAGGGCTTTTGTTCCGTAGCTTTTACACGCAGATTCAAAAGAAACAATTTCTTTCGCCGCATGGCCACCGCTGTTAAACTCCGCTGTTAGTTTTCTTGCCGTGAAAGGTTTTTCAACCTTGCCCATTTGCTCAATCCGTTTTTCCATTGCATGCGCTCGCTTAGCCAGGCCTGTATTAGACGGATTTATCTGCATCCACACACGCAACCGTTTTATGGCGACTTCAAGCTGACTAATCTTACGTTGCTGTTGTTTGTATTGCTCAGCTTGAGTAAGGTAACGCTGCTCGCGTTCTTCAACATAAAACGAATAGTTGCCTGAAAAGAAATTTACTTTCCCGTCGTCAATCTCAACTATCCTCGTTATTATGCGGTCTAGGAACACCCTGTCGTGGGATATAACAACAACCGTTCCCGAAAATTCATGCAGAAATTTTTCAAGCCATTCAAGTGAAGCTAAATCAAGGTGATTCGTCGGCTCGTCAAGCAAAAGAATATCGCACTCACGAAGAAGTATCCGCGCTAAATTCACTCTCGCTTTTTCGCCACCGCTTAGTTGATTGAAAAGACTCTTTCGCAGCCTTTCATCAATACTCATACCACTGCATATTTTTTCCAGTCTAACTTCCGTTTCGTAACCGCCGAGCCGTTCATATTCATCCATAAAATGACCATATCGAGCAAGGACAGCAGGGTCTGCATCACCTTCTATCTTTTTCATAGCATTGAAAATATCGATTATTTCCGCAAATGATGAGCGTAAAATATCTTCTGATGTATCGTTTTCCCCGAACGCAGGAATTTGCGCAAGCATCTCAATCTTTTTGCCCGATGCTATAGAGATATTCCCGCTTTCGTAATACTCATCTCCTGTTATTGTTTTAAACAATGTCGTTTTACCCGAGCCATTTCTGCCCAATAAACCGATTTTTTCACCGTTGTAAATCTCAAGTGAGATACCTTTAATTATATGGTTCGCGCCGTAAAATTTATTCAATTCATGTATTGCAATATCAATCATGATAAAAAATCTCCTTTATATGTAGACATAAAAATACCCTGTACAGATAGTTTTGACTGCACAGGGTGACCAAACATAAAAAATCGGATTTACGCTCTTATTTTATGTGGTGACAGGCATTCAAAACAATCTTTTTCTTGAAAAAGGGCAGACTTCTCCCCTGAAATAGAAAAGTTCATTGCGAGATAGTAGATCTCTCTTGCCAAAAGAGCACAACTAACCCTTGTATCCATTGTTTTGAATGTATACTTACGCATTATATCACTTCCGTGGAATAACTCATTCGTGCGTAAAATTTCAGATTGCTTCATGCTTCTCACCACCTTTCATTTAAAACTGCTGCTTACGATATCATAAGCATGCCAAAAAATCAATCAAAGAAATTGACTTTTAGCATTGTCTCGTATTGTCGATGTAGTATCAGTGTAGTATAATAATCACAAAATATCGGTAGCTAAAGCTACAAACAAGAGGTTCTTATGACTGAGTCATTTATTGATGTTCTTAGAAAAAACAGATTATTTGAGCACATTGAGCCGGAAAATATCGAACCGCTGCTTAAATGTCTTAACAGCAAGCTCAGGGAATATAGCAAGAACGAATGTGTCGCACAAGCGGATGAAAAACTGGAGCATATAGGTATTATTGCCAAAGGAAGCGCTTGCGTTGTAAAAGAGAATAAAAATGGCGATAGAATGATAATGGTAAAACTTGAACCGGGGGATATGTTCGGGGAAGTCGCTGCATTTTCTGAAAATCCGCAATGGCCGGCGAATGTATATGCGCAGACCTCGTGCCAGATTTTGCTTATTCCATCGGGTATGCTATATAAAACATGCGGTAAGGCATGCAGATTTCATATGATCCTCATTCAGAATATGCTTAAAACAGTAGCTGAAAAGGCCTTACAGCTAAATCGCATGGTTGATTATCTCACGATCAAGAGTTTAAGAGGCAGGATATGCGCTTTTCTCTACGATAATTACAAAAAAGAAGGCAAAAGCACTTTCAGCATTTCAATGAACCGAAATGAACTTGCTGATTTTCTCAATGTTTCAAGACCTTCTATGTCGCGTGAAATGGGTAGAATGAAAAATGAGGGAATAATTGATTTTCACAGGGAAACATTTAAGATATTTGATGCTGAGAAAATCGTGCAGAGCTTTTAGTAGCTTAACCTTCGTTTTACAGACACATAGGACATCTAGTATAATAAAAGGCAAGGATGTGTCGAGAAACGGGTAAAGTATACGATCAGGCATATGAAAAAGAGATCTATGAGAGCGTGGTAATTATTCTCGATGTGTTAAATTAATCGTTGGAGTGATAGCATGAGTTTTAAAAGACAAAAAGAAGAAGACACATCGTTGTCGTTAAGAAATCAGAAAATTCTCGTAACCGGTGTAAGTCGCTCACAGGGTATTGGTAGTGCTATAACTAGATGTCTTGTGAAAGCTGGGGCGAGTGTTGCAATTCATGGTTACCCAAACTATGATTTGGACATGGGATATCCTGATGCAACTTACAATTCTACGAATGACCTTGCTAACAATTTATCGTCCGAAGGATTTAATGTTTTGGCATTAAACCCTTCAAATTTATCTGATCCCAATGAACCAGCTCGTGTGGTGTCTGAAGCGAGGGAGAGACTGGGATACCTGAATGGACTTGTTCTAAATCATGCTTATTCTACATGCAGCTTTATTGGTGAGTGGACTGCTGAACATATTGATACACATTTTAGTGTAAATGTACGAGCTTCTATGTTGATGATTCAAGCTTTTGCAAATCAAATAGATGAAAAATCAGGTGGTGTTATAACTCTGTTCACAAGCGGGCAGTATTTAGGACCAATGATTAAGGAAATTGCCTATGCTATATCAAAGGAGGCAATTAGAGGTCTCTGTGAGCAGGTAGCTGCAGCTCTGGCACCGAATAATATCCGAGTGAATTGCATCAATCCAGGGCCAACCGATACAGGTTATCTTAACGGAGAAGCTTATGAAGAAGTTGCTCGAATGTTTCCCTCAGGTCGTTGGGGCACGCCTGAGGATGCTGCTAGATTAGTTCAGTTTCTCCATAGTGAACATGCAAGTTGGATTACAGGTCAGATTATTGCAAGTGAAGGTGGATTTAGACGATAAACCTGCCTTTAATCAAATCTAAATTTAGTGAATGAAGCACGATATGGAAAGAAAATAAGTTATTATTGGAGGTAATGACACATTATGACAAATGAGCGAGTGTATAAGATGGCTTGATAAGCTGGTGGACGAGCTGGCAAAAGGTAAGCCGATGAGTAAGATTTTAAGAAGTTGATCGAGGGAATTATATATGAATGAGATTAAAAATGTATTAGATAGAGTTGTATTAGCATTGGCAGGGATTTCAGGGATACAAGCAATTGTGTTAGGTGGCTCTCGTGCAAGATGTACTCATTCAGCTGAATCAGACATTGATGTTGGAATCTATTACGATATAGCCACACTGGATCTTGTTGCAATAAACAAGGCAGCACAATTGGTGGATGATGAACACAGGGATAATCTGGTTGTAGCTCCAGGTGAATGGGGAAAATGGGTTAATGGCGGCGGTTGGCTCATAGTTGCGGGGTATCATGTCGATTTTATTCTGCGTGACATAAAGCGAGTAGAAGATGTGATTGCCGAATGTCGGGAAGGGTATATTTCCGCACATTATCAGACAGGACATCCCCATGCATATTTGAATGTGATGTATATGGGAGAATTGGCAATATGTAAAGTGTTGTGGGATAAACAGGGTAATACTTCGCAACTTAAGAGTATTGCTGAACAATATCCTCAAAAGATGAAGAGTTCTATCATTAGTTTCTTTGGATTTGAAGCAGAGTTTTCTTTAATGCTTGCAGAAAGCAATGCAAAGAAAAACGATGTTTATTATGTTACTGCTCATATTGTACGTGCGATTTCAGCACTCAACCAGGTGCTTTTTGCAGTCAATGAAGAATACTGCCTTAATGAGAAGAAGGCAGTAGACATGATAGATAATTTTAGCATTCGCCCAATTGACTACAAAGAAAAAGTTAATTCGATATTTGAAGCTGGCGGAACTGAGATCGTTAAGGCTTGTACACATCTAAAACAGTTAGTGAAGGAAGTAAAAAATGTGATATGACAGATATATGTGACAGAGGGACGGGGTTAGTGACACAGAATCTTTTTAAGGAGGAAAAGTTGAATCAGAAAGAATTTATTCAGAAATCAGATGAAATATTGAATAACATGGGTACAGAGGAATTGAGAGATTGTCTGCATAATATTGCAAGGAAAACACATGAAAGCAAGAGGGAGGAATTCTTTCAGATGCTTTATGATAGTTTGCGCCAAAATGTTCAAAAAGAGAGTGATAAGAAGCTTCAGTATAAAAAAACAATTCCCGATGATGTAGTGAACGACAGGTTAACGAGTTTTAAGGAAGTTTTTGCGAAAATAGAAGATGGCGAATTAGCGGTATCTGCTCGGGGATATGAGGATTATTCCAATGGATACTTTGTAAGTGATTGGACGTGGGAGTATGAGGATAATGTAGGGATTGGAAGGACCATTGAGAATGCTGTCAAGTTTGCTTACGATTGTGTGAACGATTGTAGATACGAAGAAGCATTATCCGTTTTTGAATTGATTATGGATACTCAAATCTTTGCTGATGATGAAGATGGAGGAGACTTTTTTGAACTAAGCCTTGAAGAAATGGTAGAGGAAGAATTAGCAGAAGTCAATTTAAAGGTACTTGCATTAAATGTATTGTATTCGGAGTATCAGCTACAGCCGCCAGATAAAAGGGCAAGTGAATTATATTCATACTTTGTGTATCCGTATTTTAACGATATCCATATTGAAGACATTTTTCCCATCGGTAGGGAGGAATTAAAAGATACAGATGTGTTTTTGCAATCATGGATTGATTTTCTCATGCAGCAGAATGGTGAGACAGCAGCCCGCTTATTAAGGGAAGGGATAATGTATCATAAAGGCGTAGATGGTTTGGCGGAAATCGCAAGGCAGGGTTATAGGGAGCATCCGTCCGTTTATTTGGCTGCTTTATCGGAATATGAAAAAGTTCACGATTATGAGAAGATGAAAGAAATCGGAAAGGAAGCCCTCGAGAGGTTAGATCGTGATCTGAAAATATGCGGTGAAGTTGCTTTGAAAATTGCCCAGGCATCTAGTTGTGTAAACGATCGTGAATTCATGAAAAAATGTTGGTATGAAGCCTTCTATTCTAATTCAACAATACCGAATTATTTGAGACTTTTTGTGGATAAAGAAGTGACAGAAGAATATAAAGATCTTGCAGAAAAAAGAGTTGAAAAACTGAGTATATCTGATAATCACAATTTCCAATACTTATCCGAAACAGCAAAAAATAGTATTTCAAAAAAAGAGTATCAATGTCTGAAATTTTTCTCGGGACAGTTTATTCAGATTAAAAATTGGTGTGTGGAACAGAAAAATCCTTTGGGTTGGAGCGGCAGTTTTATCGAGCTTGGAATGGATTTGATGCTGCTACGCCTGTATGTGGGCAATCATCTTAGAATAGCCTGTAAAGAAATAGCGGCCCGGGTTGCAAACAGGATAGGATTTAGTGAGAGCAAAAACCTTGTGTTCATGAAAGATAACTCTGTGTTCGAAGTGGAAGTGGTTGCGCAAAAAGGCGGAGAGATATTCTGGGATGTCTTTTGCTTGTGGAGAGTTAATTATGCAATAGCTGCGGAAGACGTAAAGTTACATGTTGAATGGCTGGAATCTGTAATTGATAAAAGAATAGATGGAATTGTGGGTGGAAAATACAGAAATAAATATGGGGATGTTGCGTTATTGGCAGCTGCGTTAGGAGAAGTACGAGAGTCGCTTGATCTGAAGGCAGGGAAAAGGATTGTTATAAACAGATATTTAGAAAAATATCCGAGGCATACAGCCTTTCGAAGTGCGTTGAAGGGATATGCGGATTAAAGCTTTTGTGACAGTGGGTGACAGGGGGACGGGGTTAGTGACACACCCGTGTGTCACTAACCCCGTCCCCCTGTCACCCACTGTCACACCCTTGTATGAGATGCGTCAAAAGTGGTATAATTTTGTCGGATGAATTTATATGTAAGTGGAGAAAACTCATATGAATATTGATTCAAGCCTGATGAAACCCATAATCGAGACAAAATACCTAACGGCGGAAAATTGTTGGAGGTATAGAGCGATTCTGCGCTATTTTTACCTGCAATACGAAAAAATCAGCTACTGGTTTTATAAAGAAGAAATATTCGAAGTATTAAAGAGTAACCTGTATTTTTCTGCATATACCATTGAGCTATGTCAGCAGGATTTGGACACGTTGGTTCAATGGGGGAATCTTGTACCAATGCAGGATACCTCAAGGGTTTCAACCATCGAAGAATTTAAGAATAAGCAATTCAGATATCAACTCTCCGAGTATGCCGTTGAAATTGAAAGGCTTACCATTAAACTTGAAAATATCTATATTGAAGGTGCATCGCTTGAACCTACGCTGTTTGAGCGTATCCGTGACGCTGTGCTGAAAATCGGGCAAATGATTGATGCGGAGCCGAAAACCGTAGGGGCATGGTGGAAGGATTTACATACTGACTTTAAACGGTTGAATCAAAATTATCAGGATTATGTGCGTAGCTTCTACAGCCGGAAGGCGGAAGAGCTTATGAAGTCGCGTGAATTCGTCGTCTACAAGGATAACCTCGTTGAATATCTGCGTGACTTCGTAAAAGGGCTACAGAAGAATGCTTACTTTATTGAGGAAGCCATGCGCGGTACAAATCAGGACAAGATCAATAATATCCTCGAAAAGGCTTTTGTTTTCGAAAAATCAATTCCTCGTATGGATATTGATGTATCGGACGACGCGTTACGCGATAACATATACGGTAAATGGCAGAGTATCAATGACTGGTTCGTAGGAACACCGTCGCGTATCAGCGAAGCGGCGAAGATTTATGATATCACCAATGAAATTATCCGAAAAATAACACGATTTGCGTCACAAATCGCTGAGAGCAGAAGCAGTGCGGCAAACAGGCGTGAGGAATATCGAAAGCTTTGCGATATGTTTTTGGCTTGTGACGATATCAAAGAAGCGCATAAGCTTTCAGCGGCAGCCTTCGGACTTGCAAACTCCAGGCATATCAAGAGCCTGACCGAGAGAACAACAGAAAGCATGAGCAGCAGCGTTTACGATGAGCAGCCGGTACAGGTGGAGATAAAGCCTAAAGTTCGAGGATTTCGTGAAAAAAGCATCCGTCCTCCGATTGATTTTAAAACTGAGAAAAAGCAGAAGATTCGCGCGGAATACATAAGGCAGCTGGAAGAAGAAAAGCAGATCATGGATAGCTATATAGAAAACGGTCAAATTGTCATTAAAGATCTGCCCGTAATTGAGCAGCATGTAAGACTTACATTGCTCAAATGGATTGGAAAGGCTAGTGCGGCGACCGGAAAGGCTGCAAAAACAGAGGACGGAAGGTTATTTCGGCTTGTGCTTCCGTCAAAAGGGGAGAGGTGCATACTTCGCAGCGAGGACGGAAACCTTGAAATGCCGGCTTATGTGCTTAAGTTTGAAAGCGCGTTAAGAATACAAAGGAGCTCTGATGAAGCAACTGGAAATATTGCTTGAGAATTTTTGGGTTATAAAAGAAAAAAATATGGATCTTTATCATGAAATAAAGGATGCAAGTCCAAAATTCAAGGAATTTATACAAGAAAAGCTGGGATACAGGCTGCTTATTAATCCGTATTTGATAAAGCTTGAGAAACTCCCCGGGAAATGCGAAGCGTGGATGGGTATAAAGGAGTTTGATTCACAGCTCGAATACGGTATGTTTTGTTTAGTGCTGGCTTTTCTTGAGGAACGCGGTTTAGGTGATCAATTTGTATTGTCGCAGGTGACAGAGTATCTGCAATCCACATGGCCGGGCAGGGAAAAGCTTGATTGGACGCTATTTCGTCACAGACGCTCGCTGGTAAAAGTCATGAGATATTCATCGGAAATGTTCCTTCTTAGTGTCGATGACGGAGATGAAAGTAAATTTATGGATGCGTCGGATACGGAAGTGCTGTATGAAAGTACAGGCCTTTCACGCTATTTTGTGCGTAATTTTACTGTAAACATTATGAATTGCACAAGCCGGAAGGACATTGAAGACGGCGAATGGCTTGAAGCCGACAGGGATCGGGGCAGGGTGAGGAGAAACCGTGTGTACCGGCGGCTCACAATGTCGCCTGCTGTGTACAGCGAGGGCGGCGATGATGCCGATTATGCGTACATTAAAAACTTCAAAAATCTTTTGCAAAAGGATTTTGAAGGGATGCTGGGAGCAGCCCTGCATGTGCATAAAAACGGTGCGTTTTTGGTACTTGAGTCAACTTCCCGTTATAAGGATGTATTCCCTACAAACAGCACGATCTCAGACATTGTGCTTCAAATCAATGCCGAAATAGTTCAAATGGTGAATTCGGCTCAATTGCAAAGGCGTGAGGACGATATAATCATTGCTTCCCGGCCAAAATTTGAGAGCTTAATTGAGAAGTGCCGCGGAAAATATTTGCACGGTTGGAGCAAGGAATATAGAGAGATGAACCTTGAGGGGCTTTGTAATTCAGTAATCGGTTTTATGGAAGACTTCAGTATGATTGAAGCGGTAAACGGAGGAAGAGAAATCCACATCTTACCCTTGTGCGGGAAAATTACAGGTAGTTATCCTGAAACTTTTGGCAATACTGTGAAGGAAACGAATGAAGGAAGAGTGTAAGTGAGCATTAAAAATCAATGGACAATAACACGCATCGGCTTGATTAATTTCTGGTATTATGATGAACAGGAATTTGAATTCAGTGATGGAAAGCTTCTGCTTCGGGGAGGCAATGGTTCGGGGAAATCCGTAACCATGCAAAGCTTTATCCCTTTGCTGTTTGACGGCAATAAAAGTCCGGAACGACTGGATCCTTTCGGATCGAGAGCCCGCAAGCTTGAGAATTATTTGCTCGGGGAAGACGAACAGAATAAAGAGGAGAACACAGGCTATCTATACATGGAATTCACTAAACCGGAATCGGGGAACTTCCTAACCATCGGTATGGGCTTGAGGGCAAAAAGAGGACGTCCGGTTGATTTCTGGGGTTTTTCTATCACCGACGGCAGACGTATAGGAGCGGATCTTATGCTATATAAAGATATAGGCGAGAAGATCCCCTTAAGTAAAATTGAATTACGAAACCGTATAGCCGATGGCGGAGTGGTGCTTGAGAGCCAGAGGGAATATATGGAGATGGTGAATAAGCACCTTTTTGGCTTTGAAGATATTGATGAATACGATGAGCTTATCAA
>Ga0209616_1000240_pt1 | contig 17037 bp, 13 predicted proteins | sample FlocCalmetaG_FD_184153 | JGI IMG/M metagenome (GOLD analysis project Ga0209616, IMG submission 184153) | Freshwater bacterial and archeal communities from Indian Creek, Illinois, USA - Floc-Cal metaG (SPAdes) (version 2) | ecosystem: Environmental > Aquatic > Freshwater > Unclassified ...
ATGTCGCTTTCCTTGTGATAATATTCAGTTTGATAACTCCCGAAATAAGCAAAGAATGCAACATTATACTCCTTGGCAATATCATCTATTGTTTTTTTATAATTATACGACGGCATATCTTCTTCCTTCTGATATCAAAACTAAACTAAAATATCGATTGTTTATAAGTATTATACTCTATGCAGTTTTTAATACAAGAAAAAAAGACCATCAAATTCGAGAAAAAGACCGACAAGGTCATTGAACCAGAAGAGTCCTTGAGCATTGATATGAAAAAGTCAGAAAAGAAGTGTTTATTGCATAATGAAATAGGACAAAATTGTCAATAAATGATACTCTTTGTGCTACGTTTTGTGGCAAATCATAAATCCTTTAAGTCAGATTGCTGAGCCACTTTGAAGGATTTTTTTACGTTTATTGTTGCCAAGGATTAGAGCTTACCGGAGTTTTTAACGCAACAGATGAATCTCCGTTATTTGTTTGGCATCTTTATAATCTGCCATACAAAACGTCCCACTGGTTGGTTGACAGGTTTAGCAATTTTTTACCCTCCTCCAACAGGAGGAAATAGGCTTAAAGTATCGCCATCGGAAAGTACTGTGTCAACACCTGTGTTTATGCCGTTTACCAAAATTATTGAAGCTTCGGTTTTTTTAATACCAAGTTTTTCTAGGACTTTTAGTACATCATACCTTTCGGTTATTTCAATATCAAGCTGTTTTCCTCTTCCTTCCCTTAAAGTTGCAAATAATTTGACGGTCAGTTTCATATCAATCCCTCCTCTAAGGACAAAATGTTACTTTGCGAGCCCACAGACAATCGGCACAAGAAGGCGAATTCGTGTAGCAATCGGCTGAAGAATCTTTAACCATGTCACATCCTTCAACAAGATCGCAGTCAATGCACGAAGGATAATAGTTATTACGCACCATTTCACGGAAACTTACATACTGCCTGCTTTCCCAGATATTCTTTAAACTTTCGCTTCCGACATTCCCAAAAGAATGCTTCAATACTGTTTTTTTTCTGCCGAATACATATTCCGTATAAGTGTGCGACATCCTGTAGCATGGGGCAACTTCACCCGCAGCAGTCACAAAAACCGAATTATCATCTATAAAGCTGCATCTTCTCTCTGTCTTTAGCTCATAATTGGGAAATACTATGTTTACTCCCTTACGGCTTGAATAACTTAGCACCTTTTTGAATAAATCAGCCATATTTCGGTTTTCATATCGCGTATAGAGAATCTTGTCGCTATTATCACATGTCTGAGGAATCAAATTCGCCAATACGAGGATATGGGCATTGAGTTTATTCGCTAAATCTATCATTTCAAATATATCATTGATATTGTCTTTCGAAATAACGCACTGCACCCCAATATATGGCAGATTCTTGCCTCTTGTTTTTTTGAGTTCGCTGATTTTAAATGCATTTTCTAAGACATTATTCAATATCGCCCCTCTTATTTTTAAAAAGCTGTCATGCATTCCGTCAATTGAAATCATGACCATGTGGGTGTTTTCGACAATCAGATCCATTAACGAATTATCAATTGATAAAGCGTTTGTTGTCAGAATGATTTTATATTTTTTCAGTGCAACAATCGCTTGCTCGATTACCGGGGCTATGGCAGGTTCTCCTATCCCGCCTAAAACTATTGTATCTATGCTGCTAATGTCATCAATATTCTTATTTAGTTTTTCAAAAAGCTCAATGCTCATATCCTGCGGCTTCTCATCCCAGGAATGCCTATAGCATATTGAGCAATCCAAATTACACTTGTTCGTAAGCTCAATGTATATTTTACGCAGATGCATCTTAGCGACCTTCCGTATAATAGAGATAACCGAAATTAGGGCTTCTTAACAAAGCCCTAATTTCGTTACAAAGCCTTTGTTATAGAATTTACAGACCAAGTTCAGCCAGCTTGGCATGCGAAGGAATTCCGTTTTTGTCCCATCCCCTGCCCTCATAATATGCCGGAAGCAACTGGTCTAGTTTGTGTACCCAACCTTTTGATGGTCCTTCAGGAATCGGATCCTCAAGTAGCCTCTTTGGCAGCGTGTCCGGTTCAACACCTGCTTTTAGATTGAAAAGCTTCTCCATATTCCAGATTCTTTCACCCGCTTTTACGAAATCAGCGCCTGATATTTCAGTGCCGCAAACCGCATTCATCAGAGCGGCATAATCATCAGCGCCCATCGCAAAAGATGTAAACAGACATAGTCCAGATGAATCAATAGCAGCTGTGAAGTCCTGGAAAATCTTTGCCCAGGCGGGTTTCCCTTCAAGCGATAACCTGTCCAGTTTCTCAGGAAGCCCCAGAATTTCAGGAGATATCAAGTAACCTCTCACATGGCAACCGCCCCTGTTGGAAGTTGCGTACTGTAACCCATGTCCTTGAATGCCTCTCGGATCATACGCTGGCAGTTCAAGTTTCTTAACAGTCATCGCTAATTCAGGAACTCCGTAAGAATCGCTTAGCCTATACGCTCCCTGTGCGATTTTCGCACCTAACCCCTCAGCTGACCCCATTCTCTTTGTCCACTCTATAATGGCTTCGCCACTGCCCCAAGTAAGCTCCGGTCCCCCATTGAGATCCTCTTTTTTAATGTACCCTCTTTGATACAATTCCATAGCTGCCGCTATCGTTGCTCCTGCGGAGATTGTATCCACTCCCATCTCGTTACACCAGAAGTTAGCCTTAATGATATCAGGTAGATTCGATACTCCACAATCCGCGCCATACGCCCAAACGGTCTCATATTCGGGACCCTCGCCTTTGATGTCGTCTACTTCACAATATCTGCCGCAAGCTATCGGACATCTAAAGCAAGCCATTCTCTTTGTCAGATATTTTTCAGCCAATGTCTCACCGCTGGTTTCCTCTGCCCTGTCAAATTGTGAAAGTTGGAAGTTCTTTGTAGGGTAGACTCCATTTTCATTTACTATGTTAACAAGTATCGCCGTTCCGTAAGTCGGAAGCCCCTGCCCTGTTACTCCGTTTTCTTTAATCTTTTTTATACATACGGAAAATGCCTCTTTCAGCTTGTCAGCATTCGCCACATTGACTTTTCCGCTCCCCTTAACAACTATGGCCTTTAAGTTTTTCGAGCCCATCACGGCTCCGACTCCGGAACGCCCCGCCGCTCTGCCGCGATCGTTCATAATACAGGCAATCTTCGAAAGATTCTCTCCTGCCGGACCTATACACGCTACCTTGACTTTTTCACCGTGTGTTTGCTCAAGTTCGTGAGTAGTTTCAGATACAACCTTTCCCCACAAATGCTTGGCATCACATAACTCGACTTTGTCATCAGCTATGTTTATGTACACCGGTGAATCTGCTTTCCCTTCAAAAATAATCATGTCATATCCGGCAAATTTCAGTTCCGCTCCCCAGTATCCTCCGGAGTTAGAACAAGCGACCGTTCCCGACAAAGGCGACTTGGTCACCACCATGTATCTGCCTCCGGTTGGTGTATTAGTGCCCGTAAGAGGTCCTGTGACAAAAATAAGCTTATTGTCGGGTGCCAATGGTTCAACATTGGGATCGATCTCATCGATCAGCATTCTTGTTCCCAAGCCTCTTCCTCCGATAAATTTCTGTGCATTTTTCAAATCCAGATCCTCGGTTTTGATTGTGTTCTCGCCTAGGTTAATGCGTAGAATTTTACCTGTATAACCGTACATGACTAATCCCTCCTCAAAAGCTAATTTTAGAGCGCAAATGGAATACACGAAAATCAGAATCGCATTAAAAATGCAATACCCCTATTACAGTGCTTCGAAAGGAATCTTCCACCTCCCCATCAGCTTCTAAATGAGTAAGACCAGATGGCTTAACGGCATATATAGTTTGTTATACGTTTTGCTAATTAAAGTATACCATTTATTGAATTTAAGTCAATTAGGACTTTTCTTTGCGAATAGGCAGACGCAGGAGACGCGGGGACGGTTCTCTTGTCTAACTTTTCGAGATTCTTTTCACCTTGTCCGGCTCTTACTCAAAGATGCTATTTTGTGACTATATGTACACAGACCAGAGAAAAAAATTGTCGACAATCACACAATCGTTAAGCAAGACAGGAGAACCGTCCCTGTGTCTACGGTGATTTTATCGACAATATTCGAACTATATCTTTGCTTTTAGGCGGGCAACCGGGAACATAGATTTCAAAACCGGATGTGCAGTCCCCTATTCCAATTTTACCGCCGCATCCGCGAAAACCCTGTCCCACCGATACTTGCGGCAACCTGCCTGCCCTATTTTCCTTAAGCCTTCTTAATGCGTGTACGAGGCTTCCAAAGCAAGCCGAACACGCATCTTTTTCAACAATATATCGCGATAAATTATCCGTCTCGCGGGAAGGTAAAACCTTAGCGGGCGCAGTGTTTTTATTTAGCTCAACTATCGAATCGGGCATAATCTTATCGCTGCCTACTTTTAATTGTGCCGCTATGCCGATGTATGGGATTTCGGAAGTGTCGTAGCCTAAAAGCTCGGCTGCGTATGAATCGATGAGCACAGGATCCTTACCGGCAAACACCCTGTCCATCCTCACGGGGTTTCCTCCCTCTTCATGGCACAAATCGCCGTTTAGCCCGTCAACTATAACAAGACTCACAGGTAGCGCTTTATTTAACGCCGCTATAGGCTTATGAAGCCCCAAACGGTGAAATCTTCTTTTTTCGGAATCGGGTATACAGCCTTTTAGATTTTTTAGTGCACAGGTCATTTTTGTCTGGCAGTGCGCTTTTAAGACCGGCATGTTTATGAGATAATCCGCTTCTAGCACAGATTTACACACGCTTATGTTTAAATCGTCAACGCACACCGAAACCGACTCATCGTCTTTAAGATCAATGAGTGGCACGTTGAACTCACGGCTTAAGCTTTCATAGCCGCATTCTTTGAAAGCGTTTTTAGTGCAGTCGCCAAGCCATGAGCCTTCCATTACCGCAATGTTGTCAAATCCGTTTTGCTTTAGATAGCGAATCACGCCGCGCACAAGCAGCGGTGAGGTCGTAGCGCCCCATTCGGATATCTGTGCAATAACGAGATTTGGCTTTATGACGATAAGGGGACGCTTATTTGAAAGCGCAGACAAATCATCAGCAAGATTAATGTTTGTCAGAAGATTAATCGCCATCTCTTCGGGGTTTTGTCCATACAAAACGTATAATTTATTAGAAACCATGTATCCTCCGCAATATTGGGGACGGTTCTATCGAGGGGACAGATCTGCTGATAAAGATTCTTTCTTTTAAGACCATTTCCGATCTCCAGCTTCTAACCTCTGTTTCAGGCCAAATCTGTTGCCCGCAAACCATTCAACGGTGCTTAAAAGACCTTTTTCAAGGCTCACGGCAGGTTCCCAGCCAAGCTCGCGCTTTATGCCGCTATAATCAAGAAGGCTTGAGCGAAGATCGCCCGCTCTGTGTGGTCCGTATAAAACAGCAGGAATCTCAAGCTTTTCACCCTTATTCTCCATAACCTGTAAAAGCTTTTCTCTCAATCCCTTCTCAAGATCATTTACGTCCGTTCCAATGCCTGTGCCCACATTATATGCGTTAAAACCTGTCCCATCGCCTGACATCGCACGAAAATTCGCCCGCGCAACATCCTTTACAAATATATAATCTCTAATGTATTTACCATCGCCGTTTATGACAGGCGCCTGGTTAGCAAGCATTTTTTTCAAAAATATGGCGACCACGCCCGCTTCGCCATGGGGATCCTGTCTTGGTCCGTATACATTTGCATAGCGCAAGGCTATGGTTCGGAGGCCGAACTCACGGGAAAAGAATTTAAGATAATTCTCGCCGGTGAGTTTGCTTATACCATATGGTGAAACCGGCATAGCAGGAGTATTTTCATCCGCCGGACTGTATACGTCGCCATAAAGCACACCGCCTGAAGAGGCGAACACAAAGGATCTCACTTTTTGTTCAACCGATGCCTTAAGGGTATTTATAAGACCTACAATGTTTATCTTCGCGTCATACTCAGGCTCTCGCACAGATCGGCTTACCGATATCTGAGCCGCCTGATGCAGCACATAATTAGGCTTATATTCCCCAAAAATGCTATGCAAAGACTCACTATCGGATATATCAATCTTATGGAACAAAACGCCCTCCGGCAGATTCTCGATTTTGCCGCTTGAAAGATCGTCAATTGCTAAGACCTCATGTCCTGCAAAAATACATTCCTGTGCTATGTGGGAACCGATGAATCCCGCTCCTCCGGTTATCAAGACTTTTGCCACCGATAATCACTCTTTCTAATAAATTGCTTAAAGAAATTTTATCATAAATAGAGGCTTAGTGCAGTATGTTTTTGCGTTTTCACCCCTTCGAATATTGGGGACGGTTCTATCGATTGGGACAGATCTCTTGCATCATACATCTATTAGTGGAGTTGACGTTGGAGCTATCCCGTGATGTAACGATGCTGATTTATTCTGCTTAAGTAGTCTAAGATCAGAAATCAAATTTCGGTTTCTGAACTATGGTCTGATTTCTGCTTCTAATCTCTGATCTCGTGTATATCCGTTCCCGTTATCTGATCATGAATTTTTGTATATATAACCTTTCAATTATACCCACACCCAAGTGTGTATACCATCCAAACAACATGTTTTCACGATACCCGGGACTGTTGAGCAATCCATGGTGAGCGTCTATCGCGTCAGGAAAACCGGAATTTTTAGCATTTAATCATCTTTTTTTATTCAGTACTGCAGCAAAAAATGCCTAATAAAGGATTGGAGAAAAAAGACTTGTGGAAACGCTAAACGTGTCCTAATGCGCTTGTTGTTGAACACGGACTAATCCTATATGTAATTCGCGCAACAACTGTCCTTTGGCATAGCGGTTTTTATGTATTTAGGTTTAGTATCAGATTTTGGAGATTAGAGACGGGTCAGATCTGTCCCAATCGATAGAACCGTCCCCATTATTGTGAAGCTTAAGCGATCGCCTTTCACAGGATGCGTGAACGCCAAAGCGGCTGACCAGAGAGCGATCCCTTCGCCAAAATCCTTTAAACGCTCTTTCTGTTCGCTAAAACATTTCGATCGACTACCGTATTTTTGATCCCCATATATCGGATGTCCCGCTAAAGCCATTTGCACTCTTATTTGATGGGATCTTCCCGTATGAAGGTTTATTTTCAGCAGACTTAAGCCATCTGCGCTTTTTAGCACCTCATAGTCAAGGATTGCTTCAGTTGCCCCTTTATCGCCTTCACTCACTTCATAGACCATATTTTTCGCTTCATCCTTCGTCAGGAAATTTCTAAGAGTACCTTTTGAGGGATTAGGGATTCCATAAACTTTAGCTAAATATGTTTTCTCAAAAGTTCTTTCCCTTATCTGCGCAGACAGCCTTGATGCAGCTTTTGAAGTTTTCGCGAATACCATCACTCCCCCGACAACTCTGTCAAGCCTGTGAACAAGGCCTAAATATACGTTTCCCGGCTTTTGGCGGCTTAACTTTATGTACTCTTTAAGAAGCGACAGCATATCGGGATCGCCCGTTCTGTCAGCCTGTGACAGCATATTAGGGGGCTTTACAACGACGAGCAGATGGTTGTCCTCGTATAATATCTTTATTCCACGGAAATCACGGGAACCGTCCCCGTGGTTTATTATCGCTCCCATCTCGCGAAAGTTCCGCATGGCAGCACAAGATTTGAAGAAGTAGCCCGAAGTCCTATCTCTCCGTTTGCCACATCCCCGTCAAAACTTAAAACAGACGACATCTTTAGCACATTGGCAAGAATTGTTGAGGAAAGGCCGGTTGTATAGCCGTTTATAATGAAAAATAGGGGTTCCTCAGATAAAAGCTCACAGCAATTTTCTACTAAAGCAAAAAGTTCCGTCTCAATTTCCCACTTCTCCCCTTCAGGACCTCTGCCGTAGGAGGGAGGGTCCATTATTATACAGTCGTATCGCTTTCCTCTGCGTATCTCTCTTTTTACATATTTCATAACATCATCAACTATAAATCTTACTTTTCGATCTGAAAGCCCATTTAGCGTAATATTTTCCTTAGCCCAGTTAACCATTCCCTTTGAGGAGTCCACATGACACACCTCAGCGCCTGCGTATGCTGCGGCAATTGTCGCCCCTCCCGTGTATGCAAAAAGGTTTAGCACAGAAATTGATCTTCCCGCGTTTTTTATCTTTTCGATTATGTAATTCCAGTTGACCGCTTGCTCTGGAAAAAGACCTGTATGCTTAAAACCCATTGTCTTAACGTAAAATCCGAGTCGATCGACTTTATTCTCATAAAAAACCGGCCATCTCTCAGGTATATTTTGCTCAAAACGCCATCCACCCCCGCCGGTGCTGCTTCTTTGGTAAACGGCATCCGCCTTGTCCCACTCGTTTTGCGAAAGCTTAGGCGGCCATATCGCCTGCGGGTCGGGACGTCTTAAAACGACTTTGCCCCAACGTTCCAGTTTCTCCCCGTATCCTGTATCGATAAGCTCATAATCTTTCCAGTTATCGGCTAATATCATAGTACTCCCTTTTCTTTGACTAATATCTGCCCGCCGTTTGCGGCTTTAAGGCTTAAAATAATGCACGTCGCGCTAAAAATTAAGTTTATCCCAATCACCATAAGAAGCCTTCTTAATTCAAGCCCATATATTATAGCATCTCTTATGATTCCCTGTAAGTTAAGTATCGGTACAAAATTCGACCATTCCGGCATTCTACCCCAAATGGCGCTCATGTTCAAAAAAATCGCGCAAAGTATGAATACCACAGGAATGTAAAATGAATCCCGGATGCTTTTCGCTCCGTTACCTGAAAGAATATACGCATAAATCTTAAGCGTGGCAACCGATATGCCAAGCTTGAATCCGGAAATGAAAAGCACGTAGAAAATGCTTATATCTGCAAAAAGGACGAAGTTTTCAAAACCCTCAGGCAAAAGCGGAGGGATTAGATAATTTGCGGACATAAATATTGATAGAGCAACTAAAACGGACACAAAAAGGGAAAATAAGGCGGACAAAACGAACTGAGATAAAAGGACTCGCTTGCAGTTTGCAAAAGCGGTAACCTTATTATTGAAGATGCGAATACCTCCCGTAACCAAAATAGCGAAAACAAGCAAAGATGTGATTGAAGCCAGAAGAAGCTTTATAATATTGTATAGGGAATGTTGATCACCTTCGCCTGCTTTTACAAGCTCCTGAACCGCTATTTCGTAATATACTGCCACAGCTTCGCTTGGCGCAGAAATTTCACCATATTGTGAAAGCGTTTTTGAAAGCCTCTCATATGCGATTATAGAAGAAATGTTTTCGGGAGAGAAATAAATATATGCTTTAGTCCCATCGACTTCAAGCGCAATATCCGCCGGTGAGCCTAATTTGATTTTCGGATCAAAATCGCTCTGCAAAAAAATGAAATTGGGATCTTGGGCTAAAAAAGTCCTTAGATCGTCGGGTCCTGAATAAAAAATCCTACTTCTTTCAGACAATGCGCCTTCGATCCCATTTGAAAGGAAAAAGGTCGTAAGCGTAAACACAGCAGGTATAAGCAGCAAAGGAAGCAATAGCCTCATCAAGATAGTCTTAATTCCAAAAAACTCTTTTCTAAAACCGGCGTTTAATGAAACCATGTCAGCGTTTGCTCTTCCTTTTCTAATTTCGCCCTTAAAAAATATCGATATTTCTCAATTTCCTGCTCTTTATTATTCTAATTTCACCACTCACCCGGCAGTGCATATCCGCAATAGCCGCATTTTCCTTCGACTACTTTGTTTGATAAAACCATCAAAGCTGATCTTTTTATCACCATCTCCCCGCAATCGGGGCAAAATGTATTATTAAGAGGATGTCCCGCCACATTGCCTATATACACGAACCTTAATCCGGTTTCACGGGCTATTGAAGCCGCCTTTTCCAATGTTTCAACAGGTGTTGCGGGCAAATCTGTCATTTTGAATTGCGGAAAGAAGCGATTGAAATGTATTGGTACGTCAGCGCTTAAATTTTCGATAATCCACTCGCACATCCTGCGAATATCGTCGGGGTCATCGTTTAGCGTCGGTATCACGAGGTTTATTATCTCAAGGTGTACGCCTTCCTCATGTATTATTTTAAGCGTTTCAAGCACCGGTTCAAGCTTGCCCGAGGTTATGTTTACGTAAAAATCTTCGGTAAAGGCTTTAAGATCAACCCTTACGGCATCCATATATTTAAGAAGCTGCCTTAACGGATCCGGATTTATAAACCCGTTTGTGACAAGATTGGTCTTGAGTCCTCTTTGTTTAGCCAGTCGAGCTATATCGTACATATACTCATAAAATACAGTAGGCTCGGTATATGTGAACGAAACCGAAGTCAATCCATCGTTGAGCACGTCTTGTATTATCTGTTCGGGAGTCATCGGAATGTAGCGAATCTCATCTACGCTTCCCTGGGATATCGTCCAATTCTGACAATTGAGGCACATAAGGTTGCACCCTGCCGTTGCGATTGTTCTTCGACTATGGCCTGGGAAAAAATGATGAAACGGAGCTTTTTCAATGGGTCCCATGCTTACGGCGACAGGCCTGCCGTAAACTAACGAATAGAGCTTGCCTCCCCGGTTTTCCCGAACTTCGCAAAGTCCCCTCATTGTATCCGGTATAACGCATAGATGCGGGCAAAGCTCGCACAATACCCTTCCCTCACCTAAATATTGCCAAAAAAGCGCTTGACCTTCGGCTTCAACCGGTTTTAAGTCTATTTGAGCAGAGGGGGGAGGCGTTTGTTCATAATCGGGTTTATCCGTCATACTAGGAGCTAATAAGGCTATCATGGTAAACATGACCGCTATGACAATAAAGAGCGGCGATAACAGAAGCTTTTTCATAGGTTTCAACCATCCTTAAAAGCCGTTCCATCTTATCACTTCCTCCAAAGGCTTCTTAGGCGGCGCCTTATGCTGTTCGTGATAGCCGATCGCCAGTAAAGTGATAAGCTCATATTCCGACGGGCACTTTAAAATAGTTTTTACCTTTTCAGAATGGGATTTTTTGTGCGAATTCACCCAGCATGTTCCGAGATCAAATGCTCTTGCTGCAATTATCATGTTTTCCGTAGCGGCGCAGGCATCCTCGATCATGGTCTCCTCACCTTTTTTACAAAACACCGCGATACAAGCTCCGGCATCTTTAATGAATCTGCCCAATTGAGCGGCTTCGGCAACACTCCCTTTGATTTTTTCGTCGGTCACAACGACAAATACCCATGACTGATGGTTGTAACCGCTCGGAGCAAGCCTTGCGCAATCGACAATATCGCTTAAAATCTCCTTAGCAACAGGGACATTCTTGTACCGCCTTATACTGACCCTCGATTTAATAGCTTCCAATACTTCCATAATTCTTCCTCCTTCTTTATAATGGGAATAATCACAATATTGGGGACGGTTCTATCGATGGGACAGATCTCTAAATCATATCAAATCCTGTTCTTCAATCGTAAGCACCTTTAAAAGATCAAGTAGAACTATCAACCCGATATTTAATCGTACCATTCCCGCTATGTATTCTTTTTTGATTTTGACCATATCAGGCGCTTCTTCCCTTTGTTGCTTTTCTGTGTTTGTTATCTCAAGCACCGCATCAACCGCAAAAGCTATCTTCTTCATTCCAAGTTCAATAACAATTAACCTTGCTTCCTTTTTAAGCTGCGTTTCACCAATTCCTAATCTTTTTTTAAGATCCAATACAGGGATCACTTGTCCTCGGTGATCAATAACCCCTTCAATGAAGGATGGGTTGTTTGGCACTTTAACAGGCTCTTTAGGCAGTAGTATCTCCTGTATAGGAAGAACATCTGCGCCAAACAACTGATTTTCCAATTTAAACACGATAATTTTGGAATCCTGCACTTACATCTCCTCCTCTGTCAACGATAAACTCGCACCGGGTTTTTGTTTAAGATAAGCATCAATAAAAACATCCAAATCTCCATCCATCACAGCCTGAACATTACCAACCTCGGTTCCGGTTCTGTGATCCTTTATAAGGCTATAAGGATGAAAAACATAAGACCTTATCTGGCTGCCCCATTCGATTTTTTTCATCTCACCCTTGATTCCCTTAATTTTTTCCTGCGCTTCCCGTTCCTTAAGCTCAAGAAGTTTTGCTTTGAGTATCTTCATTGCTGTTTCTCTGTTTTGAACCTGAGAGCGCTCGTTTTGGCATTGTGTGACAATTCCTGTCGGAAGATGCGTTATTCGTATCGCAGATTCGGTTTTGTTGACATGCTGGCCGCCTGCGCCCCCCGATCTGAATGTGTCGACTCTTAGATCTTCAGATTTAATTTCAACATCCACGTCATCGCTAATCTCCGGCAAAACGTCAACTGAGGCAAATGATGTATGCCTGCGGCTTGAGGAATCAAACGGGGATATTCTCACAAGCCTGTGCACCCCTTTTTCGGCTTTAAGATAGCCATATGCGTTCTCACCTACCGCTTCAAAGGTGGCGCTTTTAACTCCCGCTTCCTCACCGGGTAAAATATCTAGAATTGTAAACTCATATTTTTTATCCTCGCACCATCTGGTATACATACGCAGAAGCATTGACACCCAGTCCATCGACTCTGTGCCGCCCGCTCCAGCGTGAAGCGATACTATGGCGCTGTTTTGGTCATATATCCCACTTAAAAGGGTCTCAAGATACATCTCGTCCGACCGTTTTTTAAGGCTCGCGACATCCGCCAAGACCTCTTGCGGTGAAAAGCCATCCTGGGCTTCCTCCCACAGTTCAAGCAACGCTTCCATATCTTCCATATCGGATTTTAAAACATTATATTTTAGCACTTTGTCTTTAAGCTGTTTAAGTTTTATGTTTGTTTTTCTTGATTTCTCCAAGTCAAGCCAAAAGTCTTGATCATTCATCATGGCTTCAAGCTTTTTTATCTCACTTTCACATCCGGCGATGTCAAAGTGAATCACCTGTCTTTTTAAGTAAATCATGAATATCCGCAAGTGTTGTTCTTGCGCTTTGTAATTCCGTGATCATACCTTTCAACTCCCTTACATTTATGTATTGCCGCTAAGCTATTAGGACTGTTCCATCGTCTACGCTTCGGGTACGTTCGAACCGTCCCAACAAGTGCGTGAAAACACATTTAGCGTTTTCAGGTGACTCTGCTTGCAGATCTGTCCCATCGATAGAACCGTCCCCAATATTGGGTTATTGCATGCAGCATTTCTTGTATTTTTTGCCGCTTCCGCATGGGCAGGGATCGTTTCTGCCAATCTTTTGCCCCTTTACCACCGGTTTTTTCTCCACACGCCCGTGGCTTGCTTCCACAGGCTCGGCTACCTTTTCCCTTTTCGGTACGTTTTCGGTTATCCTTATGCGATAGAGTACGGCTATTGTTTCTTCCTGGATGTTTCTTATCATCTCATCAAACATATCGAAGCCTTCAACCTTGTACTCAACCACCGGATCGCGCTGACCATACGCCCTTAAGCCGATCCCCTGCCTTAGCTGATCCATGGCATCTATGTGATCCATCCACTTTTGATCGACTACCCTTAGAAGCACCACGCGCTCAACCTCGCGCATACGCTCAACGCCGTTTGTTTCCTCAACTTTGCGGTAAGAAGATTGCGCGGCTTCAATCAAAAGCTCCTTAAGGCTCTCCTTTGTGAGATCCAAAACTTCCTCATCCGAAATTTTTACTTCTCCCTTGGGTAAAAACATCCTTTCAAGATGCTCGATCAGCCCGCGAATGTCCCATTGCTCGGGATGTTTGCCCTCGGAGCAATATATGACGATCGAGCTGTCTATAGCGGTTATTACCATATCCATTATGGCATCCCGCACATCCTCGCCTTCAAGCACCTTTCTTCTCTGGGAATAAATGATTCCGCGCTGCACGTTCATCACGTCGTCGTATTGCAACACGTGCTTTCTTATGTTGAAGTTTCTGCCTTCAACCCTTTTTTGAGCCTGTTCGATCTGTTTTGACAAAAGGCCGTATTCAATAGGTACTTCGTCGTCCATTCCAAGCCTTTCGACCAGACTCTTTATTTTATCTGAGCCGAAAAGCCTCATGAGATCGTCTTCTAAAGATATATAGAATCTGGATGATCCCGGATCTCCCTGCCTGCCCGAACGACCTCTGAGCTGATTATCAATACGTCTGCTCTCATGGCGTTCGGTACCTAATATGTGAAGGCCTCCCTGCTCAATTATTTTCTTACGCTCCTGCGCTATACGTTGCGCATGTTCGTCAAATCTCTTCTTAAATTCCGATCTTATAGCCATAACTTGCGGATCGTCAGTTTCACCGTAACTTTCTGCTTTTTTAAGAATATCAACGTCAACGTCTTTTGAAGTGCGTATTTCCTGTCTGGCTAAAAAATCCGGATTGCCTCCGAGCAATATGTCGGTTCCGCGTCCCGCCATGTTGGTTGCGATCGTAACTCCTTTAAACCTTCCGGCCTGCGCTACTATCTCAGCTTCCTTTTCATGGAATTTAGCATTTAAGACCTGATGGGGTATGCCTTTCGTAACAAGCATATCGCTTATTACTTCGGAATTTTCAATGGACACCGTGCCAACCAGCACAGGCTGCCCTAATGCGTGTTTTTGCGCGATCTCCTCGGTGACTGCGTTGAATTTCCCCTTAACGGTCGTGTAGATAAGATCGTTGTTATCTTTTCTGATCATTGGCCTGTCTGTTGGGATAACCACAACATCCAGCCCATATATAGATCTAAATTCCTCTTCTTCCGTTTTAGCTGTGCCCGTCATTCCCGCAAGCTTTTTATACATTCGGAAATAATTCTGAAACGTGATCGTAGCTAATGTTTTGCTTTCCCTCTCCACTTTCACGCTTTCTTTGGCCTCAATCGCCTGGTGCAACCCGTCTGAGTATCTTCTGCCCATCATAAGGCGGCCGGTGAATTCATCGACTATTATGACCTGACCGTCTTTAACCACATAGTCGCGATCCCGCTTCATAAGGGCGTGAGCTTTAAGTGCCTGATTTATGTGGTGTACTAAAGTTATATTTTCAGGGCTTGCAAGGTTAGGTACTCCAAAATGGGATTCTGACCTTGAAACTCCCCCTTCGGTCAAATGCACCGTACGCGCTTTCTCATCAACCTCATAGTCCTGCGCTGCCTTAAGGCGATTTACAAATCTGTCCACGTTTGAATACATATCGGTCGATTTGTCGCCCGCACCCGATATTATAAGCGGTGTGCGCGCCTCGTCAATAAGTATTGAGTCAACTTCGTCAACAATCGCGTAACTAAGTTCACGCTGAACCATGTCCTCTTTGTATATAACCATGTTGTCGCGCAAATAGTCGAATCCGAATTCATTGTTCGTGCCATAAGTTATGTCAGATAAATAGCTCTCCCGTCTTTGATCGTTTTTAAGCCCGTGTACAACAAGACCGACTGATAGCCCAAGAAATCTGTAAATCTTTCCCATCCACTCACTGTCGCGACGGGCAAGATAATCGTTAACAGTTACGATATGAACACCCTTGCCCGATAGAGCATTTAAGTATGCGGGTAAGGTAGCGACAAGGGTTTTGCCCTCGCCGGTTTTCATCTCAGAGATTCTGCCCTGATGAAGCACTATGCCGCCTATAAGCTGCACGTTGAAATGCCTCATGCCAAGCACTCGCCTGGACGCTTCCCGTACACAAGCAAAAGCTTCTGGGAGTATGTCCTCAAGCGACTCCCCGTTTTCTAAACGCTTTTTAAATATATCAGTGTTGCCGCGCAGCTCGCTATCGCTTAAAGCCTTGTATGTCGGCTCAAGATCTTCTATCTTTTGGGCTGTTTTTGCAAGCCTCTTTATTTCCTTTTCATTTGAATCGCCAAGGATTTTTTTAAGCAAATCTATCATCAATACACCTCGGATTAGAGTTTTAACTTAATATTCGCTTTTATTGTAGCATTTATGAGATGGTTGTTCAATGATAAAAGCGAATATGGATAGAATGTTTACATTTTCGCTACCAAACGGTACAGCATGGCTACCGCTTCCGCCCTAGTTGCAGTACTTGCCGGCCGGAATGTGCGATCCGGGAATCCGCGTGCCAACCGCGCTTTACTAACCATATTTATGGCCTGTTCTGCCCAGTTCGGGAAATCTTTCGCATCGTCAAACTTAATCCCGATGTTGAAGTTAACCGACACGAGTTCTTTGTGTATCACACGTTTCAGGATTACTGCCATCTCCGCTCTGGTAATTTTTAGGGAACCTCCGAATGTGCCGTCAGCATAGCCTGTTACCAAACCTGCATATGCTGCTGCGCCTATTGCGCCTTTTGCCCAGCCGTCAGCATCCTTAAACTTTATTGCAGCATCAGGATTCGAGTTAAGATAAAGAGCACGCATCAGCATACTTATAAATTCCGCTCTGGTTATTTTAGCATCAGAGTTAAATTTGCCATCCGGATAGCCACTGACAATGCCCATGCCTGCCAGTGTGTTGACGGAGTCTCTTCCCCAATGGTCGGCGATGTCGGTCATCGACGCCAAGGGCTTCGTAGCGAATACCGAAAACTTAGAAAATTTATTTGCTGTAACAGTAATTGTTCCGTCTCCTACCTGACCGCCAAGGTAAATCCAGCGTTTTGTCCGTTCATTGTAAACGAACACGCTTGGTGCTTTCCCCTCAGCGATCATGGTCGTATCATAGTTCATTGTCAACTGCACCGGCGCTACTAACTCTCCACCAGTCAAAGTAATTTCTACAATTTTGCTTGCTTCAATTAAATCTACTCCGGTAGCTGCAGTTTGTAGCGGTGCAGATATAACTTTCGACACAACCTGTGCGGTAATTGTGGGCGCTTCCCCTCGGATAGCTCCTGCTGCTATTATGATCTCCACTACGCCTTCAAGTTTAACTATCGTAGACTTGTTTGCTACGATGAATTTCTCAACAAAAGCCGGAGGTATTGGAGTAAGAGTCAGTGCCGGAGCAGGGGCAGGTTCTGGAGGGGCAGGTTCTGGAGGGGCAGGCTCTGGAGGAGCA
>Ga0209616_1000241_pt1 | contig 17027 bp, 17 predicted proteins | sample FlocCalmetaG_FD_184153 | JGI IMG/M metagenome (GOLD analysis project Ga0209616, IMG submission 184153) | Freshwater bacterial and archeal communities from Indian Creek, Illinois, USA - Floc-Cal metaG (SPAdes) (version 2) | ecosystem: Environmental > Aquatic > Freshwater > Unclassified ...
AACGCGTTAATACCAATGTCCGATAAAACAGTAAAAGTGGCGGTAAGCGACATAGCATAAGCAAAAACACCCCAATTAGTCGCTCCCAATACACGAGCGGCGACAACAATAAGAATCGCGCGCAAAATGCGCCCGACTGCCTGTCCTGAAAAAAGCCAAAAAGCGTTTTTGATTATTCTAGAGTTCACTTAGATATCATTATAGAGAAAGAAAGACAAAAGAGGGAGGGCGCACTATGAGTCAAGCTAAAAGACTCATAATTAAAAGTTTGCCCTTGGTATATTATTAGTGCTAAACTAAAAACACAAAAATATGAACGGATATGTTTCTAATATAGAAAAAGATACTCTTGAGAATGATAACTTTCGCAAAGTTCTCTACACTGCGCCTTTTAGTCAGCTCGTTGTTATGACTCTTAAGCCCGGAGAAGAAATTGGCGCAGAGACCCATAATGACCGCGATCAATTCTTCCGCGTTGAAGCAGGTCAAGGTGTAGCTGTCTTAAATGACATCAGTCACAACATAGAAGACGGCTCAGCTATCGTAATCCCCGCAAGCACTCCACACAACATTATAAACACTTCCGAAACAGAAAAATTAAAAGTTTATACAATCTATTCCCCCGCTGAACACAAAGACGGCACTATTCATCAAACTAAAGAAGAAGCTATGGCTCACGAAGAGCACTTTGATGGAAAAACAACAGAATAAATAAAAAAACGACTCTAAAAAACCGCTTACTTATTTATAAACAAGTAGGCGGTTTTTATTTACTAATCACAGATAAAAATAGTATTTAAAAGCTTTTTTGATTCTAAATTACATTGACAAAGTGCAAATATTTTTTATAGAATTTATACACTTCAGCATTAGAAGATAACAATCTTCAGTGCTAAAAAAATGAAGGAGGTCTTTAATAATGAAAAAAGACAAAGGCGCCGTGGTAATGTCTGTCAGCGGTTCACAAACAATATCATTCATTATAAAGCACTGGGCCAACAACGGCCAAAAGCTCAATAGAGCCATTAGCGATGAGATCGCTATTAATGGGCGGAAAACTATTATTGCCCGCATTGAGAGTCCGACAGAAAAACGAAATATAATCTTCATTACAGACAACTCAGAGGATGATATCCGTGACACCGTGAGATTAATGAACATCAGAGAGCATCCCGTTATTATCATAGGAACTTTTAAACACATAGGCCCATATCTAAGTGAAGCGCCAACAAGCTCTCGTTACCGAGAACTTAATCGAAAACTTATTGGCTTCAGCGATGTCAAAGGAGGTCGAGGAATTCTCATTAAGAATAATGAAAAGGACTACTTATACCGTAAAACACCATCTGACTTTGGCTATAAGTTCGTAAAGGAGCTAGCGTCATTTATTTGGACGATAGAAAAAAACATACTCCTTTATGAAGAATTATCCGCGAATCGCTCATCACTAAAGAAAATAGCACGCTATAGACAAGGCTACGCATTGCGCTAGAACATGGTACACCCCGCCTTCCTTTATGAAGGCGGTTTTTTTATTGCTTTAATTCTTTATTTTGATTTAAACTATTTTAGTAATTCGCCCTCGTCGTTCAACGGACAGGACGCAAGATTGCGGATCTTGCAATAGAGGTTCAATTCCTCTCGAGGGCACTAACGATAAAAATCATACGCGGTGTGTAAATAAATCGGTTTTGTGCTATATTTTCATACAGAAGTGTGAGGTCGACGCCTTCTTTAATACCAAAATTCACAATTTATGAAAAAAATAAATAAAAAATCATGGATATTTATTGGCATAACTATTGTAGTGATAGCGCTAGTTGCACAATATATGGCCATTATGCCGCCCCAAATAGACGAGGCTCTTCAGATGACAGACATTGTGCCTGCGCAAGAATTACCAGTTGTTACCACAATACCAGCCACAGGAAATGTTGACGACGCAATAAATGCAATTCTTAATGAAGCTATTGATGAGCAAGCCCTTTTTACTGATGAAGGAAAAGATGCAATGTTGCTCGGCGCTGACAGTCAAGCCATTAGTGATTTTGGTCAATCTTTTAACGAAAATGAATTATAAAAATATTCTCGTTGGTGTTTTTGGAGTCATAATAATGACTAATTCTCTTATTCCTGCCTTGGTCTTTGCCCAAGCAATTCCGACTGAAATAACTACATCAGATGAAATAAGTGCCCCAGATGAAACAAGGATTCCGGCAGAAAGAAGGGCCCCGACTGAAAGAAGAAGGGCTCCAGCTGAAATAAGAAATCTAATTGAGCGAAATATTCCAGCAAACAGAAATGTCCCAGCTGGAAGAAACTTTTGCGAGCGAATCGATGAGGTTGCTTCACGGATTGATCAACAAGTTACTAATCGAACAACAAAACTACAAACTAAGCGTCAAGAAGGAATAAATCAATTAGCTGGACGAAGAAACGTGCGCAATGAACGCGCAGTAGAAAACCGAGTAAAGCGAGATGAAAATCGCACAGAGCATTACGCTAAATTAGAAGCGCGAGCTGTAACCAGCGCTCAAAAAGAGGCTGTCGCAACGTTTCGCGCGACAGTTGAGTCAGCAATTACCGCAAGAAAAACCGCGATAGACTCAGCAACTCAATCTTTCAGACAAAGCTTGAATCAAGTGATAGTCTCTCGACAAGCCGCGATTGATACAGCTGTTAATACTTTTCAAAGCAATCGAGTCACCGCTGTTAATCAAGCTAAAAGTGATTGCGCCGCTGGCATTAACGCAAGAACCGTACGTGAAACATTCCACACTAATATAAGAATAGCGCAAGCACAATTCAACAACGAAAGACAAGAAATTGAAGAGCGTAAAGACTTAATTGAGCCTATTCGCGGAACTCAAAGACAAGCGATAGAAAAAGCCATTGCTGATTTCAAAGCAACGATGGAAAAAGCGCGAACTGATTTGCAAGCCGCTTTTCAACAATAAACTAAGTGCTTTAAAGTGTTTGGAAAAAAAGAATAGCTAATCAAAATAAGCGGTCGCTGAAAGCGACCGCTTTTAGTAAGCGCGTCTTACGCTCCGGCGTTCGATTCCACATCAGAGCGAGAGACGGGAATCGCCCACGACTAGTTTCTGGACGCCGTCCTTTTGAGATTCGGCAACCAGTTGCTTAATAGTGTTGTTATCAACGTTTGACTGCATAGCTTTTCCTTAAAAATCTTCAACTACCCCGCTTTCTACAAGTTTTTGATAGTGTGGTTGTCTCCTCTGCCTCAAGAATTCAATAATCTTACCTGTTACTGGTTTAAGAGTAAGATTATGTGCTTTTGCAAAATGCGTTATTTTCTCAACTGCAGACTCAACCTCATGCTTATCGCTTACCACAAGCTCGATTTCTGCAATACCATAGGTAAAATCATGAAAATTGGCTAAATCAATGTCAATGGTAAAATTTCCTTTTTTATGCTTTCTTCGGGTAGTTTTACAAACACAAAACGGCATATAACTGGCCCGATCCAAAGCATCTTCAATAGCGTTGTTAGAATTCAAATGCAATCGGTTTCTGATTTGCCGCTCATCAGTTATTTCTTCATATTGATCAGCTCGTCTTTTTGTTCCGTTATGTAGCGGCAATTTTAATTCAAACATTCCCTCACGGGAACGAAGCCATATATCTCTTGAAGTTAGAAAAAATTGCTCGGTGTCGTAATAAACGTCTGTAAAAGTTTTTTCGCTCAAAAATTCAGCGTCTTTTAAGAGCCGCTTTTCATCCTTCTCGCCGAGGGTAAATTTTTTCTCAACTTCAATCATATGTTTAACGTTGTGATAAGCGCGGAGTGATCACTCAATCTTTGCTGACGTAATTCGTGAAAATAAAAAGATTCTTTTACAACTGGAAGCAGCGTGTTTGAAATAAAACAATGATCGTACCTATATCCATCGCCTGTTTTACCAATCCAGCTATATTCTTGCTCCAGTGGATGTAAAAATCTCCACGCGTCGGTTAGTTGATAGTTTGATAGTTGGTTATAAAAATCATATTCCCAATCTTTAAAAAAGGGATAGAACGGTTTATGGTTTGGCTCAAGGACATTAAAATCTCCACAGATAATTCTCGGTTTGTTCAATTCTAGTTTCTGAAAAGTATTTGATAGGGCGTGCAGAAAAGACTTTTTTCTTTTGATTTTTTCTTCACTTGCATTGCGGGAAGGTACATAAATACCTATCATTTCAATATCTATATTATGCGGGAGCGAAATCTGACTATAAACAACCCGAGGCGAGATAAAGTTCGTGTATTTAAGCGTTCTACTCGACAAAGGAATTTTGCTTACAATCATTGAGCCATATTCCTGATTGTCCTGGAAATCGGGAAAAACTACATAATAGCCATACGCTTGAAAATATTTTTTCAAAAACAAACAGCCGCGGCTACTTTTTATTTCGGTTAAAACAAAAATATCCTCCGATCGTTTGCGGAGCAACTCAGCTTGTTTCGCGGCTCGCTCCAGTGACGGGTTTGCTATGTTCCAAATAAAAATAGAAAGAGTTTTCATGTTGTTTATGTTGATTTTATTATATTTTACCATAAAAAATCCCGCAGCAGAATATTCAGTAACAAACTGAAATCCTGCTGCGGGTCATGCTTACGGATTGACAACTGGACATACCTCCGCGTCCACTTCTTCGATGCGTTTACCCGAAGAAATGATTGCGGCGGGACATCCTTTACCACAGTTAGCATTCAAGCAACACCCTTCGCATGTTGGATTGCCGCCAAGACGGTACCGCTCGTGAAAATTGTATGTGTCGAAACGAACGGCGATATCGGCATCGCGAAAGACATTACCCACGATAAATTCTTCCGTCTTATGTTGGCTTTGCGGCGTTCGCGCCGCAAACACGAGGTAAGAACACACCGTAAGGTCGCCTGAAGTGAAAACGTAGATGATGTTACCAGCTTCGCATCCTGCAAGTGGAAGTTTTCTCTCGTTCGGGAATCGGATATATACCATCTCGGTTTGACCCGTGAAATGCGAAGTTGCCTGAGCGATTTGACGCATCATCTCGTTCGGAGCCCTAATCTTTCCCACAGTCCTTACGCCTCTTCCCATAGAAGAGAGAGGATTCATCAGCACGTAGGTCGCACCGTTTGCCACTGCAAACTCACAAAGCTTCTTATATTCTTCAACTTTAGCAAGGTTGTTGGGGGTTACTAAAAGTCCCTGGAGCAGACCATGCCTGGACAGTGCTTCTATGGTTGCAACGGTGACCGCGAATGACGCTTTGTTTCCTCGGAATCTGCCGTGACTTTCTGGAGAAAAGCCGTCTAGGCTAACATTGCAGTGCGCCTTCAGCTCTGCGAGCTGCTTCATCTGATCTTCATTAATACAGGTCGCATTTGTACAGATGCCGACTTTCATGCCGGCATCTCCGCAGAGCGAGACGATCTCGATGATGTTCGGGTGAACAAACGGCTCACCGCCGGTGAGGGTGACGCTAACTACGCGACACTCCTTGAGTCTTGGAACGAGAATGTCGCGGATACTCTCCAGCGACATAGCGTCGCCGCATTGTCTGGCCGACACAAAGCAGTGAGCACAGTGCAAGTTGCACAATTCGGTGATTTGTATGAGTGCTTTTCGATACGGCGGCTGAACTGATGTGCGGAAGTAACATGACGCTACCTGATTAACGGTGATGATAGGTTTCTTCACGACATTGCCTCCTTCTCTTTGAGTAACTTCTGGATTTCCGACACAATCCGCTCAGCGGTAAAGCTCGCCGGTTGCTTATCGTTCTCTAACAAGCAAACATTGAATCCTTTTTGATCGATGAATTTCGCCGCTTCGCGATAGAAACTCATTTCTTTTTCCCGTGTCTTGTCGCGTTCAAAACGGCTAAACTTCATCCGTTCAGACGAAAGCCGCTGATCGAGGATTGTGGGATCAGAAACAAGAATCACGCTTAAATCTGGAATGAGAATTTGAGTATTGACGTTCCAGATGAATTCAAGCGAGCATCCGTCGAGGCGTTGAAGCACCAATGAGGATTCAACATATCTGTCGGAGAGAACGATCTGTCCCGCCGTGAGCGCTGGCGCGATTTCTTTTGCGATATGAAAATAACGATCCGCCGCTGCGATGCAGGCGAGAGTTTCTCGTCCGTAAATCTCTTCCGAGTTCCTTAAGAAGTCGCCAAGTAGTGATGCGGTCGGCTCTTTGGTAAGTAAAAACTTGTATCCCAAATTACGCAGTTTTTGTGTGATTTCTTTAGCAACTGTCGTCTTGCCAACCCCATTCGGTCCTTCAAGCGTTACAAACAGAGACTTGTGTTTGTTCATTTGCGAGACCTCCATATTTTTTGGTTGTGAAAGAGCGTAATCTTGGATCATCCAAGACCAAATCTAAACTACCACCGATTCTTCTTTTTGTAAACCTTTCGCCAAAAACCAAAAAATCCGTCGCGCATTCCTCCCGCACCCTCCTGCGCGGCGGAACGCCATACTCAAAAACAAAAAGAGCAGGGAGTGTTTTCTTTCGGGGTTGTCAAACAGAGCAAGAGACGGGAATCGCCCACGACTCGCTCACTCGTCGTCACTCGCTCGCGGTCTCTGGGCCCGCCTCACAGATTTTTTCTACTGAAAAAATCTGACTCCGGCGTTCGATTCCACATCAGAGCGAGAGACGGGAATCGAACCCGCGTATCCTGCTTGGAAGGCAGGCGCACTAGCCACTGTGCTACTCTCGCATTACTTAAATCTAATCAAGAGGCCTTACATTGTAAAGGATTAAGATTATTATTTGCTATCTCTATTAAAGCCTAGATTAGAGCAAGGCAACCTGTGATATTGTAGCTACCTGTTGTTATTTAGCACTCATCACTGGTAAAATCACCATAAAAGGCGATTTATGTAACTTAATGCAGATTTTATCGTTTAATATGTTAGAGGATGAACATAAATTAATAGTGGAAGCTAAAGGTGGGGAGGCAGAGGCCTTTGGGCGACTTTATGACTATTATCTTCCAGCGATATATCGCTTCATCCTTCTGAAGGTCGGACAACGTGAGGAGGCCGAAGATCTTACCCACCAAGTTTTTTTAAAAGCCTGGCAAAATATCTCAGATTTCTCTGTAAAAGGATTTCCTTTTTCAAGTTGGCTTTACCGCATCGCAAGAAATTTAGTTATTGACTACTATCGGAAAACAAAACCCGTCGTCAATATTAATATTGACGAAGAGTTTATATCCGAAAAGCTAATTTTCCGCCCTGCCCTCTCTGAGATAGACGATAAACAAAATATCGCTCGCATAATGGTTGCTTTAAAAAAACTACAAGAAGTTGAACGCGATGTAATTATAATGCGCTTCGTAGAAGATCTATCCATCAAAGAAATATCAATAACTATTAATAAGTCCGAGGGCGCAATTAAATTAATTCAACATCGAGCAATTAAAAAAATTAAAATTTTACTAGAAACTAGAAAATAAATAACATGGATCGCTTAACAGAAAAATTAAAATTATTACGCAATATCGTTCCTAACGATGATTTTGCGCTATCTACAAAATTTTCTATTCTTGCGTCCGAAAAAAGAACTCCTAAGGTAAGATTTGCTTTTCCAAATTTCTGGCCAAGCTATATTATTGTAGCGGCTCTTATATTATTAGTCTTTTTTATCGGAGATATTCAATCACCTGAAGTAGAGCGGTCTGTTGCTGAAATAGCCACCATTGAGGCCGTCGCCACCTCATTTGAAAGCGATATCAATATTACTCTTATGGAAATTCGCGCCTACAGAGACTCAGCAGCAAAGGCCTCTGCCGCTCTTTACGAAGCATCGTCTAATAACTTTATTCATACAAATCCCCTTCTTATACAAGAAGAGCTGGACACATTAGACACTTCTCTGCCTAATTCGCAAAAAATCAATCAACTTTTAGAACAAATTATTTTATAAACATGGCCAATTATAAAACGAAAATAATTTTTGCCTTTATTCTCTTTACCACTTTTATCGCTCCGAGCGTTGCGAGTGCTTCCGTTTTACCGACTATAAGACAAAACTTAGATGAAAGTGTTAATCGACTTATTGAAGCAAGAAATAGTGATGATGCAAACATTTTATCTGAACAAAATAATGTAATCCATCGCAAAAAAGTAATATCCGATGTTTTAGCCCTTTCTCTTCAAGAAATTATATCCGTACGCAATAGACTCAATTCAATAAATATTGAAAAGGAAAGTCCTTCGTGGACTATTCGCGAGATTATTTTGCAATGGATTAGCTCTGAAGAAAAATATTTTGCAGAAATTAGAATAAGGCTAGACAGCACCCTAAGTCTTGATGAAGTTAAAGCATTAGCAAGAGAAATGCAAAATCATAGAAATGAGAATTTTAACACTAATCTTACAAACGCTTTAGATTTTATATTTATATTAAGAACATTAAGATTAACTGATATTGCAGCGAATAGATGGAATAAAATAAACGCCAACCTACAAAGAATAGAAAGAGCTGGCCTTATCAGAACCAACACGTTTGCTCCACAAATGTCAGAGGCTAAAGAAAGAATAGATGAGGCTCAAGCGTTAGTAAATAAATCTTTTGATTTCATTAAAAATATCTATTTACCAACTCAAGAAGAGAGCCTAAGTCCATTAGTTATAGAAATAGGCAAAAATGATGCAGTGATAGAAACTGAGCAAAAACCTCCTTCTATTCGAGAATTATGCGAAGCAGCCATGGATAATTTAAAATTAGGATATGATGAATTTGTACAAATCAGCACTTCTGTAAGAAGATTATTAAGGATCCCTTAATTTTTTAATATTATTTTCGGGACTCGGTATAGGCACGCATGTTTTGCTTCTCTGTCCCCGCAAAAAAACAGAAATCTATACAGCTCCTCGAAAATATCACAAGAAAATTTAATACGAAAATAAAAAACACCCAACCTTACTAAGCAAGTAAATTCAGGTGTTTTTTATTAAAAAAATTATTGAACAGCTTCTTTAAGAGATTTGCCTGCTCTAAACTTAGGTTTAATAGATGCAGCGATTTGAATCTTTTCTCCAGTTTTAGGATTTACTCCCATCCTAGCCGCTCTGCGCGCGATTCTAAATGTACCAAAACCAGTAATAGCGACATCTTCTCCGCGACTCATAGCTTTTATTATGCTGTCAAAAACTGCTTCAACAGCTTGGTCGGCCTGCTTTTTTGTTTCAATTTGAGCAGCGCCCATCACAGCCTCCACAATATCTTGTTTTTTCATAAATGTTTTTGATTGGTTTGATCGACCTTTCAGCTCATGCTTACTATAACAAAAAGCTTAATTTCCCGCAATAAACCTATCTTGCGTATTCAACTGCCCTTACTTCTCTGATAATTGTCACCTTTATGTCCCCTGGATATTTCATATCAGATTCTATTTTAGAAGCAATATCTCTCGCCAATCGCAAAGCTCCAAAATCATCTACTTTTTCCGGGATCACAAACACCCTAATCTCCTTGCCAGCAGACACAGCATAAGAGTTTTTGACTCCCTCAAACGAAGAAGTAATTTTTTCTAAATCTTCTAGCCGCTTAACATATTTCTCTAAAGTTCCTCGTCTTGCACCTGGTCTTGCCGCTGAAATAATATCAGCTGTGGCGACTATAAATGATTCCGGGCTCGCAAAAGGATAATCATCATGATGTGATTGCATTGCTTCAATTACCCGAGAATCAATATCATATTTTTTTAGAATCTTTATTCCTAAATCAACATGATTGCCAGCAACTTCGTGATCTATCGCTTTTCCTATGTCATGTAGTAGCGCTCCCTTTTTTGCTATATCAGCATTTATGCCAAGCTCTTCAGCCATCATGCCAGCAATAAAAGCCATCTCTATGGAATGAGTTAGTACATTTTGTCCATAACTAGTTCTAAAATGCAGTTTGCCTAAAAGGTGAACTATTTCTTTTGGAAGACCTAATATTCCTACTTCATAAACAGCCTCCTCTCCTATTTCTTGCGTTCTTTTATTAATTTCCTGGCGCGACTCTTCGGCTTTTTCCTCTATCTTTGCTGGTTGAATTCTTCCGTCTTTAACAAGCTTTTCAAGTGTAAGTCTGGCTATCTCTCTTCTTACAGGGTCAAAAGAAGATATAAGTATCGCGTCCGGAGTTTCATCAATAATAAATTCTACGCCCGTTATTCTTTCAAGCGTCTTAATATTTCTTCCTTCGCGCCCTATAATTTTACCCTTAAGATCTTCACTTGGAAGAGTAAAAATAGTAGTAGTAATATCTGATATATGCGCGCGAGAATATCGTTGAAGAGCAGTGGCGATAATGTCTATACTTCTTTTTTCTATTTCTTCTTTTTTTTCTCTTTCTAATTTCTTAAGCATGTCTAATAGCTCTTCTTTATGGAGCTCCTCTGCTTGAATCATAATTTTATTTTTTGCTTCTTCCGGTGTAAGATTAGCCATCTTTGCAAGCTCTTGAGAAGCAGACTGCCTTAACATCTTTATATCTTCTGTTTCTTGCGCTATTTTTTCCGCAACGGTTTTTAATTCCTCTGATTTTTGTCTTAAAACAGATTCATCTTTATTCAGAAGCTCTTCTTTTTTAAGAAGCCTTTCTTCTGTTCGTTCTATAGATGCCTTTTTTTCTCTCTCTTCTTTTTTTGCTTCTCCTAAAATAAGCTCCGCTTTTTTTTCAGCTTTACTAACTTCTTCTTTGACACGGACTTCTGTTTCTTCAAGCTTGCGTTTAATTTGTTGTTCTATAGAATTAGCTGACTTGATAGCAACTCTTTGTCTTAATTGGTGTCCTAAAAATCCGCCAAGCAGTAAAGATCCCGCTATGGCAAGTGCAATTTGATAAATCATAAGTTAAAATAAAAATATTAGTTTGCATGACCTGCATAAATTAAAATTAACACACATTAATGCCTAATACAAATTATAAAAAGTTAGCTTTAGTTATTCTTGATGGATGGGGAATCGGCCCTAAAGATAATACAAATCCCCTATATTCTGCCAACCTTTCTAATTTTGATAAAATCAAAACATCTTTTCCTTGTCTTAGCTTGCAGGCAAGTGGCTTAGCGGTTGGCTTGCCCTGGAACGAAGAAGGCAACAGCGAAATTGGTCACCTAACCATTGGTGCTGGTAGAGTTGTTTATCAAACTATCGCCCGAATAGACGACTCTATAAATAATGGCACTTTTTTTGAAAACCCTGTCCTTTTAGAGGCTTTTATGAAAGCGAAACAAGCCGGGACATCAGTATGCTTTGCTGGGCTTTTAGGAGATGGCATTGTCCACGCCTCCATTAAGCATTTATTAGCACTTATTAATTTAGCCGAAAAACTAAAAGTTAATTACAAACTTCATCTCTTTACCGATGGTCGTGACGGCTCCCCAAAAGGTGGTCTTGAGCTCCTCTCTCGCTTACCTACAGATAAAATAGGTAGTATTTCAGGCCGATTTTATGCAATGGATAGAGATAGCCACTTAGAAAGAACCTCCTCTGCTTACAAAAATATGACCGCTGGGAAACCCATCTCTGACACACCGCCCAACTACATAGAAAAAAGTTATTCTGCGGGCATCACAGATGAGTTCATCCGTCCTGCGTGTTTTAATCAAGAATTATTAATTAAGTCTTCTGACTCTATAATTTTCTTTAATTTTCGCAAAGACAGAATGAGACAGCTCGCTAAAATGTTTCGCGAGTCTTTGCCCAACACCCACATTGCATCTTTTGTTGAATATAATAACGGAGCGGGAATTCCTGCGGCTTTTAGCGCCAATAGCGTGCCTAATCCTCTACCTAAAGTTATCGCTGATAATAAAATAGCTCAGCTTCGCGTAGCAGAAAGTGAAAAAAGAGCTCACGTTACTTATTTTTTTAGCGGCGAACAAGAAGAGCCCTTTCCAAATGAGTTTCGCATTATCATTCCCTCGCGAAGACTCTCCTCTCATGACCAAGCTCCTGAAATGAGAGCAGAAGAAATAACCGCTCGAATTATCACTGCCGCTGAAGAAGGATCATACGGATTTATATTTGCTAATTACGCAAATCCCGATATTGTCGCTCATACTGGTAATTTTGAGGCTACTGTTAAGGCCGTAGAATTAATTGATAAAGAATTAGGGCTTATAGCAAGCGCCTGCTTAAAAACAAACACTATTCTTATTATCACGGCCGATCACGGCAATGCGGAAAAGTTGATTAATTCACGCACTGGCGAAAAAGATACTAAACACAATCCAAATCCCGTTCCGTTTATAGTAGTAGATCATCAATTCGCACGCACTAGAACCCTTGCAGAAATTACCGAAAATGAAAATTTAGTGGTTGGTTCTCTTTGCGATATCGCTCCAACAGTTTTAAAATTAATGGGAATTACAAAGCCGGTAGAGATGACCGGCCAAGATCTAACCCTCTATCTCTAATGAGTTTTTTAGGAAAAATTATCATTATTATTCTTATCAATATGTTGGCAATTTATTTAGCGCCGATAGTTATTTATGGATTCAGCACGCCGACTGCATTATACCCACTCACCATAGTCGCCTTAATTTTGACCTCCCTTAATCTTTTTATTAGGCCCTTACTAAAATTTATTCTCTTCCCCATTGCCTTACTTACTTTCGGGTTGTCTTCATTCGCAATTAATATAGGAATGCTCTACGCTCTTGATTTTTTAAGAAAAGATGTTACTATTTACGGGTTCGTGCCACTCGTTCTTGGAACTATTTTTATAAGTTTTATTAATCTAATATGCCAGCACTTACTATTGCCCAAATCGTAATACCAGTCATTATTATTGTTTTAGTTCTAATGCAAGACCGCTCTTCTGGAGTCGGAGGTCTTTTTGGTGGAGGAGAATCTTTTTACCAAAAAAGACGCGGGATGGAGAATGTTATTCTTTGGGCAACCGCTTTCTTTATTGTAATATTTGTAATTCTTTCTATTCTACAACTTGTTTTATAAGCTCATACAATTATTTAAATCATTAAGCGCAAAAGAAGCCATAATAATTATGGCTACCACCGCCGTTATTTTGGTGACTATTATTTTTTATGCTGGTTATTTTATTAATACACGCACCGTACAAGTCGCAGCTTACGGCGGTATATGGCGTGAAGGAGTCATAGGTCAGCCAGTTTTTATAAACCCAGTTATCTCTGTAAATGAAATAGACCACGATATTATTGAGCTTATTTTTAATGATTTAGAAGGGTTAAGCACAAGCATACAGCCCAATCTTTTATTTCAAGAATGGACTGTGCGATTATACGAAGATTTAAGATGGAGCGATGGCGTAAGAATAACAAGCGATGATATTATATTCACCTTTGAAGCTATCATCGATCCAGGAGCTCGTTCGCCACTTATCACAAGCTTTGAGGGGGCAAGTATAGAAAGAATAAGTGAGCTTGAGGTTAAATTTTCTCTACCAGCGTCGTATGTATTTTTTGGCGAAACCTTAAGTAGTCTAAAAATCATTCCTAGACATATTTTTAACGCCATACCTCCAGCAAACTTTAGTCTTTCCTCTTATGTCCGTAAACCAGTTGGTTCTGGTCCTTATAAATTTAAGTCTTACGAAAAAGAACAAGATGGATTTATTCGCGAATACGCATTAGTCGTTAATAAAAACTATCACGGGAAAATCCCTTACATCAGAGATTTTATATTCAAATTTTTTGAGAACGAAAATCTCTTAATTGAAGCTTTTAATAATGGACGCATTGATGGATTGTTTGTCGCGAATCCAGCTCTTTTATCTCAAATCGCCGTTATTAAGTCTGTCCATTCTATTCCCTCTACTCGATATTTTGCCGCTTTTCTTAATTCCAGCCTAGTACCTCAATTCCGTGATATTAATATCCGCAAAGCCATGTCTCATTTTACACCTCGCGAAAAAATAATAAACGATATTTTTGAGGGATTTGCTAAGCCATCGCTTGGGCCATTCGCGGCAAAAACCATTCAGGCAAATGAATCATTTATGCCCGCTGAAAATTCTTTATCTGGCTTAGAGTTTAGGCTTACTGTTCCGGATGTTGCTCCTCTGCCCGCTATAGCAAATGAGCTAAAAACTGCTTGGGAAGCTCAAGGAGCCTTTGTGGACATACGAGTTTTACGAGTAGCCGATATTCAAGAATCTATCAGAAACAGAGACTATGAAGCCTTACTTTTTGGCAATATTTTAAGCATCCCTAATGACCTTCATTCTTTTTGGCACTCTGCAAAACGATTTTACCCAGGACTTAATCTTTCTTTTTTTAATAATCAAGAAGCGGATACACTAATGGAATATATTCGTTCTGAGGCTGTTCCAGAAAAAAAACAAGAATTGCTACAAAGACTATCTTCTGTTATAGTAGATAATATCGGAGCTGTTTTTACAGTCTTCCCTGATTATATATATGTATCTTCTCCTCGTCTTAAAGGTTTTATCGCAGAAAAAGCGATTACCTCTACTGATAGATTAGATAATGTTGAATTATGGTATATCAAAACAAATCGCGTATTTAAAGAATAGGCTTAAATAAAAACGCGAAAGATTAGTTGTTATTAAAGCTTTGAAAGATTTTTTAAAACACAAAAAAACTATAAAAAGCCGAGATGGCGAAATGGCAGACGCACTAGCTTCAGGTGCTAGCGCCGCAAGGCATAGGAGTTCAAGTCTCCTTCTCGGCACAGAATTGCACGACTTATAAAAAAGATTTCATCGCGCGAAATATAATGCAATTAGATATAATCTATAATTTTCAATTTCTATTAAATTTTTAATGATTCATTTTTTAAATAATAAAAATAGGCATGCGACTTATTCACTTTCAAAAATTTATAATTTTTAATCTTTTGCTATGCAATTCTTCAAACTTTAAAAAGTTATACTTTATACATTTTTAATAAAAACAATAGAAAACAATGAAAAACATATATGAACAAAAATTGGCTCCTACAGGCGGCCAAAAAACAAGAAGGCCTTTTCGAAATCCGAGTCGTAATTCTAAAATTATAAAAGAGGCGCCCTCTCCTGCCCGTCCTCAAGAAAAAGGGGTTTTGCGATTCGCCGCGTTAGGAGGTTTAGAAGAAATCGGCAGAAATATGTCGTTTTTTGAATATAACGACGAAATTATCATAGTTGATGCAGGCGTTCAATTTCCTGAAGAAGAAACTCCTGGAATAGATTTTATTATTCCAAACGTATCTTATTTAGAGCCAAAAAAGCAAAATATTAAAGCGATAATTATAACCCACGCTCATTTTGACCACATTGGGGCCATCCCATATATAATTGGCAAAATAGGTAATCCTCCAATCTACACAACCGCTCTTGCAAAAGAAATGATTCTTAAAAGGCAAAGCGAGTTTGTAAACGCTCCCAAACTTGAAATACGAGTTGTTAAAGATAAAGATGTAACTCGTCTTTCTAAATATTTTGAAGCTGAATTTTTTGGAGTCTCTCACAGTGTCCCAGACACTACTGGATTTATTCTCAGAACGCCTGTAGGAAATATGGCAACTTTTGCAGACTTTAAGGTAGAAGCAGATGAACAAGGCAAGCCTAAAAATATTGATGAATTAGTTCTTCTCAGCGAAAGAAATATCCATACAATATTTTTAGATAGCACTAACGCAGAAACTCCTGGCTGGACAATCTCTGAAAAAATAGTAGAAAAAAATCTTGAAGACTTATTTCTTAAAGCCGAAGGAAGAATAATAGTTGGTATATTTTCTACACTACTAAATCGTATCGGTGAAATTATTAAGATAGCTGAAAAACTTGATAAAAAAGTAGCTTTCTCTGGTCGCTCTATTAAAGAAAATTTTGAAATCGCGCGTCAGCTTGGTTATATCAAGGTTAAAAAGGGGCTAGTTATTCCTCTTGAAGAAGCGTCAAAATACAACGATAACAAGCTTTTGATTCTCTCAACTGGTGCTCAAGGAGAATCAAATGCGAGCCTTATGAAAATAGTCACTGGCGAACATAAAACTCTTCGCATAAAAGCTGGCGATTCTATTATATTTTCTTCTTCTATTATTCCAGGTAATGAACGTAGCGTTCAGGCGCTTAAAGATAACCTTGTGCGCCAAGGAGCGTTTGTTTATCACACTAAAATGATAGATATACACTCTACCGGACATGCATCTCAAGAAGAAATAAAGGCCATTTTATCCATCATAAAACCGCGTTTCTTTATTCCTATTCACGGATATCTCTTTATGAGAACCATGAATGCTCAAAACGGCGTTCAATGCGGTATTCCAAAAACTAATATTTTCTTACCTGACAACGGTCAGATTGTGCAAATGAAAAACGATTCTATTAAAATGACAGATGAAACCATTCCTGCTTCGTATGTTATGGTTGACGGTCTCGGTGTAGGCGATGTAGGTGAAGTCGTTATTCGTGATAGAAGACTTCTCTCTCAAGAAGGGATGATTGTAATTATCGTAACTCTTAGTAGAAAAGATGGTCGGTTTATAAAAAGTCCTGATATTATTTCTAGAGGATTTATTTATCTCAAGGAAAATCAAAAAATTCTTGAAGATATTAGAACTAAAATTAAAAATATAGTTACTCAAATACCTAATAAATCACAACTAGACCCTGATTATCTTAAAAATCTTTTTAGGGACCAAATTGGTCAGTTTGTGCACAAAAAAACCAACCGCCGACCAATGATTCTGCCTGTAATAATTGAGATTTAAGTGAGGGTGACGAGGGGTGTCTGGCTACGCCAGGTCTCGCGAAACGAGATCATTCCCGTATTTTTCCCGTCATTCCCACATCTTCCTTGTCATTCCCGCGAAAGCAGGAATCTATAGTTTCTCCCTAGCTTCCTATAAACTCTAGACCCTCTCTTCCACAAGAGCGACAGGAAGAACACATGGGGCTCCCCTTGCCCAACCCCCACCCCAAATGCTAAAATAACTCTCATAAAGTCCAATGTCTTACTCTTATGATTCATCTAAATCAAGATTTCGAGAGAGAGAGAGAGAGAGTTAAAGATTCTTCCTTATAAACCATCTAACAA
>Ga0209616_1000243_pt1 | contig 16982 bp, 16 predicted proteins | sample FlocCalmetaG_FD_184153 | JGI IMG/M metagenome (GOLD analysis project Ga0209616, IMG submission 184153) | Freshwater bacterial and archeal communities from Indian Creek, Illinois, USA - Floc-Cal metaG (SPAdes) (version 2) | ecosystem: Environmental > Aquatic > Freshwater > Unclassified ...
AATCCAAAAGCTCAGCCCTTTGTTCATGTAAAGATATGTTTTCATACTTTTTCTGAAGCTTTAAGTTATGTCGTTCGAACGCCGGCGGATCTAAAAATAACGAATTTATAATATTTTTTTTGCCATCGTGATTTTTGCGCCCATTTGTTATCCAATCCTTGCGCGGAAGTTCACGCGGCTTGTATTCCCGAAATTCTACAGGCTCCATCATCTGCCCCAATAAACCGTCGCCTAAAATCATGACCGGATTGCGGTAAACGTCTGATATGTCAAATGCTTCCATCATAAGATCGTAAGCTTCCTGCAAGCTTGCCGGGGCTAACACGACTACTTTGTAATCTCCGTGACCACCGCCCTTAACAGCCTGAAAATAGTCGCTTTGAGCGGGCTGTATCCCTCCTAGTCCGGGACCGCAGCGCATAATATTGACTATAACAGCGGGAAGCTCAGCTCCTGCCAAAAACGATATGCCCTCCTGTTTTAAGCTTATACCGGGACCTGATGAGGAAGTCATAGCCCTGCCGCCAGCGCCCGCCGCACCATAAACCATATTTATTGCGGCAACTTCACTTTCCGCCTGGACAAAAGTGCCCCCTACCTGCGGCATCCGCCAGGACAAATATTCAGGAATCTCATTTTGCGGGGTTATCGGATAACCAAAAAAGAAACGACATCCTGCTCTAATCGCTGCTTCGGCGATTGCCTCGTTACCCTTCATTAGAATACGCTCGCCCATATTTATTCCTGCCTTTCAATTTCTATTGCTATATCGGGGCAAATGCGCGCGCATCTGAAACATCCCGTACACTTTTCCATATCGCTAATCGAGGCAATACGATAACCGCTTCGGTTAATTGTATCAGACATAATGACTATGTTGACCGGACAGACTGTAGTGCATAGTTCGCATCCCTTGCATCTGTTCTCAGTAAAAATGACTTTAAACATACTTGTACTCCTATAAAAGTTATTTTTTTATCAAGTGCTCAGAGAAAGCAGCGGATTAGCCGAATGAATGAAATGATCTACTCATAAATAAGAGCTTCTTCATCCCCGTTTAGCGCTCTTAAAGCCCCTTCGCACAACGCAAGCATTTCATCTTCGCCCGCCATTACCACAACTTCAGCTATAAACTCAACAGCTTTTGTAATCCATGGCACCAGATACTTTCTCTCGGCGGCAAGACCCCCTGTAAGAATAACAGCATCCACTTTGCCTTCTAACACTGCCGCCATTGCGCCTATTTCTTTCGCTACCTGATAGGCCATTGCCTTAAAAACAAGAATTGCTTGAGGATCATTTTGTTCAATACGCTTTAAAACCTCAATACCGTCGTTTGTTCCAAGATAAGCAATAAGCCCACCTCGTCCTGTTATCATATTCTTTATTTCGTTTTCAGTAAAGCGTCCGCTAAAGCATAAGCGCATCAAATCACCACTTGGCAATCCCCCGCTTCTCTCAGGGGAAAAAGGGCCATCGCCGTCAAGCGCGTTATTGACATCGATAACTTTACCGGCTTTATGTGCTCCGACAGATATACCGCCGCCCAAATGCGCTATTATAAGGTTTAATTGTTCATATGGTATGCATCTTTCCATTGCAAATCTTTTGGCGACCGCTTTCTGGTTGAGGGCATGAAAATAACTGCGCCTTTCAATTGCCGGATGCCCGGAAAACCTCGCCTCGATTTGCATCTCATCGACAACAACGGGATCAACAATATATGCCGGCAAGTTTTCTTTTGACGCCAAATCAAAAGCCAGGATAGCGCCTAAGTTTGAAGCATGTTCCCCATATTCGCCGTTTTTTAAATCATTAATCATTTTTCTGTTAACAAGATATGTACCGCATTGAATAGGTTTCAAAAGCCCCCCAACGCTTGCTATGGCTGATAATTTCGACCACGGAAAATTTGTTTTTTCAAGAAAGCCGGTGATTACGCCTAATCGCATTATATACTGATCGGCTATGCTCTTAAACTGTGCAAGATCAGAAGCTGAGTGTTTAAATTTTCCTTCAAAAAGCAATTTGTTGTTTTCAAAAATCGCAGTTTTTGTTGAAGTAGAACCGGGATTTATGCATAAAATGAATTTGTTTGACATATTGCCTGCTTTCAAGCGATAACACTCGCACAGGCAATAGAAAACAATTTCGATTCAGAGGAGTCGGAACGCGAAGTCAATACGATAGGCGCAGCAGCACCTGCAATAACACCTGCCACTTTAGCATTTGCCAAGTATACTAAGGCTTTATAAAGAGCATTGCCAGTCTCTATGTTTGGCACTATGAGCACATCGACATCTCCTGTAACTTGCGACTCAACATTCTTGTGCCTTGCCGCCTTTGCGCTTATAGCGCAGTCAAAAGCTAACGGCCCGTGAATTATGCAGTCGGTAATTTCACCGCGTAAAGACATCTGCTGCAACTCAAAAGCATCAACCGTTGAGGGCATTTTGGGATTTACCAGCTCAAGCGCGGTTATAATCGCTACTTTTGGCGTCTTAACGCCTAAAGCTTTAGCAATATCAACGGCGTTTTGCGTAATCACGGCTTTTTGTTTTAAATCCGGTGCGATATTTTGACCGCCGTCGCTCAAAAAAAGCAGCTTATGGTATGTCGGGACTTCAAGTATCGCTATGTGGCTTAAAAGCTTGCCGGTTCGAAGTCCCTGATCTTTATCGAGTACAGCGCGTAAAACGTCAGCTGTGCTTGTTTTCCCCTTCATAAGTATCTGCGCTTTTTTCTCCCTGACCAACGTCACCGCTGTTTTTGCTGCGTGGATGTTGTCTGGCACATCGATTACTTTAACTCCACTTAAATCAAAACCAATGCTTTCAGCTTGTTTTTTTATTTTTCCGGAATCACCTATCAATATAGCATCAGCTATACCAAGACTTCCGGCGTCTTTAATAGCTGCCAAAACATATGCGTCGTCAGCGGCCGCAACGGCAATAGTTCTATTGTTCCCTCTCTTTGCGGCATTAAGAATTTCGTTAAAAGTTATCGGCATGAATTCATAATTCTCCTCTAACACTATAACTTATCGCAGTCCATCCATAAGCGCTTCTATAATCTGCGGATAGCGCCAATTCAACATGTTTCTGTCAAGTAATCCGAACCTCTCACCCTTACCTTCAAAACACCCGTTATCCCACCATATGCAAGGAATTCCCATTTGTTTGGCTTTTGATACATAGTAGATAGCCCATTCGACCCTTGAATCGATATTCTCTTTATCTCTTGCACCAAACTCGCCTAGTATAACAGGGAACCCTTTTGATAAGAATGTATCGTTCAAATTCTTCATTAAATCATCGATCGGGCTGGTATCCTTAGCGTTAAGCCTGCTCCATTCAGATGTTTTGCCGGCTTTTAAAGCAAACTCGTAAGGTGTATAGGCATGCACCGAAACCATTACTTTATCATCCGCATTTTTCGGCATAACAAAGCCTTCAAGAGCAATTTTTTCTGTAGACGCTGCATATGTCGGAATAAGCAAATGTCTAAGCTTGTTATTACCTCGTCCATTTCGTATTGTTTCGATGAATACCTCATTAAGCTTATTTAATACGTCCCAGCCTTCGCTGTTTCCGCCGTTCCATTCAAACGGAGTGCCCACCATTCTAGGTTCGTTCATCCCATCAAATATCAAGCGCTCATCATAATCTGCGAATCTTTCAGCAATCTGTCCCCATACTTTTGAAAGGCGATATTTTGCTTTGTCTAAATTATCATAAGTGGGTGTGTGCCAGCTTTCGTGATGAAGATCAATTATAGTAAACATATCGTTACTAATCGAGTAATCCACTATTTCTTGTGCTCTGTTCATCCATTCGGCGTCTATTTCATAATCGGGCGCATCTTTCATGTGTTTATCCCATGTTACCGGAATTCTGGATGTGTTGAACCCAGCTTTCTTAACCATATCAAACATTGATTTACTGGTTGTAGGATTACCCCAGGATATTTCGCAAGCTAAACCTTTTTTGCCGGTTGCATCCAGAGTATCACCAAGATTCCAACCTATTTTCATTTCCTTAACAAGTTCTAGAGAAGTGATATTGCGCATAATATTCCTCCATCCTTAGACCAACCAGCGGGACGTTTTGTTTGGCAGGTCAATAAGTATTTATATCGTTTTTATCCCATTGTAAAAAATTCATTTTAACTCATTAAATGCTTCAGTATGATGCAAAAAGGCATAATTATCGCTTTCACAGAAGAAGATTCCCTTTTTATCGATCCTACGCATCATAATATGATAAACACCGTTTTTACTTTTCTCTCTTGGAGCTCTTAGCATTTGCATCGCCTTTTTTATTATACAACAAACTAATGTACATGACAAACAAAATGTCCCCCTGGCAGATTGATAAATAATACCTGCCAAACAAAACGTCCCTCTGGTCGGTTTATGTCAAATAGCGACTCCAAACCACTCCTTAGCCAATTTTTTGAACTCATCCTGATTATTAACCGGAATTACTTTCACTCCATCTTGCGAAAAAATTCTGACTTCCTGCCCGAACATCGTCACCCTGCCATTTGGCGTCAAAATCGCCGCCATCGGTTCCTTGTTGAATATACTATCCTTTGCATACTGGCACCAGTAATTCGTCGCAATAAAGTCTACAGGATATGCCGGTTCATTTGCAAAGGAAATGTAATTCGACCATCGCCCATTCCGGAATTCTTGTATCACATTCCCCAATATCGGGTCAATGCTATATCTGTATATTTCATTATTCTGTTTCTGTTCTATGCCTGAATCCAATACAAGCGGCCAGCGCGGCACCACACCACCCACGCCCACATCGGTAAAATAATGTTTATCCTGTACATTCACCACAAATACCCTATGTCGTGGCATTGGCAGTGGTGGCTCATCACGAAGATAGCGCGAAAAATAAACCGTCAAATTGTAGCCAATTTCACGCAATAACGCCTCAAACAAGCCGTTTAGTTCAAAACAATAACCTCCGCGATGCTCAAGTACGATCTTACGGTACAAATCCGGCAGTTCTAAGGAAATAGGAATCCCAGTAAGGATGTCAAAGTTTTCATAGGGCACAGCTATGTAATGGGCTTCTTGCAAAGCGAACAGCGTCTCTATGGTACAATCCAGCGAACCTGAGTAGTTAATTCTTTCCAAGTATTTTAAAACGTCTATCTTGAATTCCATTCGCTTTACCCCACTCTACACATATTAAAACCTGCCAAACAAAACGTCCCACTGGTTGGTCTGCATTTATGATAATATTATCTCAGAATTTCTAGATCACTGTCAATATAGCCAATATAAGTCAGTGTCGATTTATTACAAGTAAATCATTTAGTAAGTATGGAGATTTCCAAATTATCTGCTTTGAAAACCTGCCAAACAAAACGTCCCGCTGGTTGGTGCTTGACAAACAACATATCATATCTTATTATTCTAATATATTGATAGTTTAATGTTTAACGAAAGGGAGGAAACATCATGCCATTAAAGATTTGTATAGTTGGAGGCGTAGCCGGAGGAGCGACAGCTGCGGCAAGGCTGCGCAGACTCAATGAAGACGCCGAAATCATAATGTTTGAAAGAGGCGAATACGTTTCTTTTGCCAACTGCGGATTGCCTTATTACATTGGCGGGATCATTACTGAAAAAGACGATTTGCTGGTACAAACACCGGAAAAGATGAGAGACAGGTTTAATATTGACGTCAGGATATATTCTGAGGTAACAAAAATTTTCCCTGATAAAAAGATGATCGAAGTGCTAAACTTAAGCGACGGTAAAACATACACAGAAAACTATGACAGACTTTTGCTTTCGCCCGGCGCCGAACCGATAAAGCCCGATATTCCCGGTATAGGCTCAGAAAGAATTTTTACGCTGCGAAACATACCTGACACATTCAAGATCAAAGACTTCGTAGACGAAAAAAAACCGAAAAGGGCTGTAGTGGTAGGAGCGGGTTTCATCGGTCTTGAAGTGGCCGAGAACCTTTATTTACGTGGTATTAAGACTACTCTGGTCGAATTGGCTGATCACGTAATAGGCCCGCTTGATTACGACATGGCCGCGATTGTCCATCAACACATGAAATCACAAGGAATTGAATTTTACTTAAAAGATGCTGTTAAAGCTTTTACACCAAACGAAACGAATGTTGAAGTCCACCTTACCAGTGGCAAGACGCTCAAGGCTGATATGGTCGTTGTAGCTATCGGAGTTAAACCAGAAGTTAAACTTGCGCATGATGCAGGAATCAAGCTCGGTACGACCGGCGGTATAATGACAGATAAATTCATGCGCACATCCGACCCATTTATTTATGCCGTCGGAGACGCCGTTGAAGTAACGGATTTTATAAACGGCAAAAGCACTTTGATACCGCTGGCAGGTCCCGCCAACAAGCAGGCAAGAATTGCCGCCGGCAACATACTTGGAAATAGTGAAGAATATTGTGGAACGCAAGGGACATCTATAGTAAAAGTATTTGGTATGACTGTGGCTATAACCGGAAATAATGAGAAAGTCCTGACAAGAAATGGTGTGGAATTCGAAAAGTCCTTTACACATTCACCTTCCCACGCAGGATATTATCCTAACGCCGCCTCTATGTCTGTTAAACTTATGTTCTCAACTGCAGACGGGAAAATTTTAGGAGCACAAATCGTGGGATTTGAAGGCGTTGACAAAAGAATAGATGTTATTGCTACAGCAATCAGAGCAGGCATGACCGTACACGATCTTGAAAAACTCGAGCTCGCTTATGCTCCTCCCTATTCCTCTGCAAAAGATCCTGTAAATATCGCTGGCTTTACCGCTTCAAACACTCTAAAAGGACACAGCAAGCTGATCCATTGGAACCAAATCCACTCCATTAATCACGCTGACACCATTCTTGTTGACGTGCGCACAAAGGAAGAATACGACTTAGGCACTATACAAGGCGCTGTAAACATTCCTTTGGATGAATTGCGAGGAAGACTCGCCGAGATCCCACAGGACAGAAATATTTGCTTGTTCTGTCAGGTTGGATTAAGAGCATATGTAGCTTTGAGAATTCTTTTGCAAAAGGGTTATAAAAATGTCTTTAATCTAAGCGGCGGATATAAAACGTATGAATTAGCGATTCAGGAACAGTCCAACATAGATCTGTATGAGTATGATTTGATTCTCAAAGACGATGAAATAAGGCCTGCAAAATCACAAAGCGATAATAGTACTATCGACAGCACGATCATCGTCAACGCTTGCGGCCTGCAGTGTCCCGAGCCAATAATCAGAACATATAAGGCTGTTAATTCCTTAAATTATGGCGAATCCCTTACCGTTAAATCCACCGACCCGGCTTTTGACATGGATATAAGGACATGGTGTGAGAAAACCGGTAATACACTGCTCGATTTTAAGTTTGAGCAAGGTGTATACAGCGCGGTAATACGGAAAGAAAGGCAGGAAAGAAATGTGGCTTCTGTTAAAACAAACAATTCAAAGACTATGGTCATCTTCAGCAACGACCTTGATAAAGCTATAGCATCATTTATAATCGCAAACGGGGCAGCAGCTATGGGTAGAAAGGTCACTATGTTTTTCACCTTCTGGGGCTTGAATATTTTAAGAAAATCGGACAGCACAAACGTTAAAAAAGATCTTTTCGGCAAAATGTTCGGCTTAATGATGCCTAAAGGATCTCGAAAGCTTTCGTTATCAAAGATGAACATGGGCGGGATGGGAGCCGCTATGATTAGATTCATAATGAAAAAGAAAAATGTAACCTCATTAGAGGATTTGATTGTTCAGGCGCAAGGCAGCGGCATAGAGTTAATTGCCTGTAATATGTCTATGGACATAATGGGAATCAAAAAAGAAGAATTGATAGAAGGAGTGAATATAGGAGGAGTAGCGTCATTCTTAGGTTCTGCCGAAGAATCCGATATGACCTTGTTTGTATGAAAACTGTTATAGATATGAGATCTTATGAATTAAAGGCTGAAAAACTAAAAGTGATGGCTCATCCTCATCGTTTATGCATATTAAAAGGGCTAGCCGAGAACAAATGTAATGTCAGCAAAATTCAGGAGTGCATGGGGATCCCTCAGTCTACCGTATCACAACACCTTGCGAAATTAAGAGCCGCAGGATTAATAAAAGGCGAAAGAACCGGTCAGGAAATCTGTTACAAAGTGGTAGATGAAGAAGCTTTACGCATTATAGGGCTCTTGTTTTAAAATCTATGCCTAAGAGATGTTCAGTTGATACAATAAAAACGGAATATCTCTTAGGCGATTCATGGGAATAAATCTGAAATTACACAATCTACAGAAATATCAAAATCCTCGACGAGCAGCCTATCATAGAGCTGAAAGTCAAAACAAAGCCCTATTTTCAGCTGCGATTCGGTTAATTTTGCCAAAAATCTGTCGTAATAACCCTTTCCGTGACCTATGCGATGTCCAAAGCGATCAAAAGCCACACCGGGAACTACCACGATATCGACTTCTCTAAAATCTATCGGAATAAACTTTTGAGAATCAGGTTCCATTATGCCATATGGTCCGGGTTTAAGATCGGCTAATGACGTAATAAGTGAAATCTCCAATTCGCACGTATTTGCAATACTTTTTGGAAGGGCTACTTTCTTCCCCATGCCCAACAGCCTCTCGATTATTCCGTGAGTGTTTACCTCACTTGGCATACTAAAATATGCCATCACTACATCGGCTCGGGCGATAATTTCCATAGCAAAAAGCTTGTCTTCAATAATCAAGCTCTTTTCTTTGATATACTCATCGGACAAGCTTTGTCTTATGTGCTTGATGCGTTTTCTGATTATATTTTTATCCATGCGGTTCTCACTTCAATAGCTTAAGGAAATGACTGCATCATCTTGCTGCTTAACGATACTTCGCCTCGAGCATTTGAACAATATCTTTGCTTGTTGGCGGACAACCGGGAACGTAGCTATCAAAGCCTGATGTGCAGTCTCCTACACCGATTTTACCGCCTAACCCGCGAAAACCTTGTCCCACCGAAACTTGCGGCAATCGACCTGCCCTTTTTTCCTTTTGCCTTTTTAATGCATGCACAAGGCTTCCAAAGCATGCCGAACACGCTTCTTTCTGAGCAATATAACGCATGAGGCTATCAGTTTCACCGGAAGGCGAGATTTTTGCTGGTGCTGTGTTTTTATTTAGTTCAACCACCGTGTCAGGTAAAATATCCTTATTACCGACTTTAAGCTGCGCCGCTATCCCAATATACGGAATTTCATCTGTATTGTAGCCCAAAAGCTCAGCTGCGTATGAATCTATAAGCACAGGATCTTTACCTGCCATAACTCTGTCCATCCTTACAGGATTTCCACCCTCTTCATGGCACAAATCGCCGTTTAACCCGTCAACTATTACCAGATTAACAGGCAGTGCCTTATTTAGCGCCGCAATAGGTTTATGTAGTCCCAAGCGATGAAATCTTCTTTTTTCGGAATCGGGTATGCAGCCTTTTAAGTTTTTTAGCGCACAGGTCATTTTTGTCTGGCAATGCGCTTTTAATACCGGCATATTGATCAGATAATCGGCATCCAATACAGATTTACACACCCTTATGTCTAGATCATCTATGCGAACCGAAACTGACTCGTCGTCTTTAAGATCTATAAGAGGCACATTGAATTCACTGCTTATGTTTTCATAGCCACATTCTTTGAAAGCTTTTTTAGTGCAATCCCCCAGCCATGAACTTTCCATTATCGCAATATTATCAAAACCGTTTTGTAGAAGATAGCGGATCACGCCACGCACAAGTTTTGGCGAGGTTGTAGCGCCCCATTCCGAAATCTGAGCAACAACTAGATTAGGCTTTATGGCGATAAGTGGGCGCTTTTTTGAAAGCAAAGTTATATCAGCGGCAATATTCAAGCTGCTTAAGAGCGATATTGCCATTTCTTCAGGATCCTGCCCATATATAACATATACTTTGTCCATGAATCCTCCGCTCACTGACCCGCAAACCACTCAGCAGTCCTCAAAAGTCCTTCCTCAAACCCGACAACCGGGCTCCAGCCAAGTTCTCGGTTGATTTTAGCGCAGTCAAGAAGGCTTGAGCGAAGATCCCCCGGTCTGTGAGGTCCGTATAAAACACCAGGAATATCAAGCTTTTCTCCCTTATTATCCATAACTTGCAATAATTTTTTTCTTAAACCTTTTTCAAGATCGTTAACATCAGTTCCCAGACCGGTACCAACATTAAAGGCGCTAAAACCTGTCCCATCGCTTTCCATCGCGAGCAAATTGGCTCGCGCCACATCCTTCACGAACACATAGTCCCTTATGTATTTGCCATCACCGTTTATTACCGGCACTTGAGAAGCCAACATCTTTTTCAAAAATATCGCGACCACACCTGCTTCACCATGCGGATCTTGTCTGGGACCGTAAACATTTGCGTACCGCAAGGCTACGGTTCGCAGGCTAAATTCATTTGAGAAGAATTTTAAATAATACTCGCCTGTGAGCTTGCTTATGCCATAAGGCGAAACGGGCATAGCCGGTGTGTTTTCGTCAGCCGGACTGTACACATCGCCATATAGCACACCGCCTGAAGAAGCGAATATGAAGGAACGCACATTCTGCTCAACCGATGCCTTAAGTGCGTTGATTAAACCTACTATGTTTATAACAGCATCATGTTCAGGCTCGCGTACTGAGCGGCTGACCGATATTTGCGCCGCCTGATGTAATACGTAATCCGGTCTAACCTCCCCAAAAACTCCGTGTATTGCGTCACTATCGGCGATATCTAACTTGCGAAATAAAGCGCCCTCCGGCAGATTTTCTATCTTCCCGCTTGAAAGATCGTCAATTACCACTACATCATGACCTTTTACTATGCATTCCTGCGCGATATGAGAGCCTATAAAACCGGCTCCTCCAGTTATCAAAACTCTTGCCAAAATTATCCCTCTTTCTTATTGTATATATAGTATAATACAGATTATTTTGCTATACACTATCCTTTGATCATCCGCTTTGTTTTCAGAATACTTGTGACAACAATTCTGTCCTTTTGTCACTTTTCGCTGATTAGCTTATTTTAACATAAATGCTATGGTTGAGCAGCAATTTTTGTCTTGTTGTAGTCTACACTCAAAACTATACCAAAGAAGGATTTAACTATATACGTGTTGAATGAAGCTATAGCAAAATACTAAGCACACACAGATCATGGCTTTAAGTGTGCGAGCATATGAGGAGGACAAACAATGGAAAATGTCACAAGTAACCAGCTTGCAAAAGATTTTATGAAACTCGGACTTAAAAAAAATGATATCGTCTTAATACATAGCTCTTTAAAAAGCATTGGCCGGGTCGAGGGCGGAGCAGATGCGGTAATTGATGCTTTGCTTTATGTCTTAGGAGAGGAAGGAACTCTAATTGTACCTGCCTTGACCGGAAAAAGGGAGAACTCGCCTTCAAATCCACCGGTATTCGATGTGTTGAAATCTCCTTGCTGGACAGGTACAATTCCTGAAACACTTAGAAAGAGGCAGGAAGCAATACGCTCGATTCATCCGACACATTCCGTATCCGCAATAGGAGCCAAAAAATATGAAATAACAAAAGGGCACGAATTATCTTACTCCCCTTGCGATGATAAAAGTCCATATTACAAAAATGCGATAATGGGCGGTTTTATACTTTTCATTGGTGTTGCTCAAGAAAGCAACACTTCTATACATATGTGTGAAGAATTAGCTCAAGTACCATATCATCTTCAAAAAGAAGTCACGCATATGATAGCAACCGGATATGATGGTGAAAAAACCGTTGTTAAAAACCGGCTTCATGATTGGGAAAAACCCGAAACTGATTTTAACAAACTTGACGAACTCTACAAGACTAACACGATAATGAAGATTGGAAAGATTGGCAAGTCAACGACTCGCCTTATTAATGCTGCTTCAATGCTTGATTTTACAGTGGATCTATTGAGAAAAGAGCCTTTGTTTTTGCTTGTGTAACACTTGAGTATGGGGGACGATTTAATCGCCCCCCATATTTGCTATTATAATTAGCTACCAAGTACTGCTCTAGTTTGGTTTATACTTTTTAATGTCCCTTCGACCGGATCTCCGGAGCCCTCAAATTCGATCGATAAATATCCACCGTAACCGGCAGAGCGCAAAAAGCTAACGATGTCACTCAAAGGCACGTCGCCATCACCTATAGCAGTACCTTCGAACCATGAACCATCATCCGCCATATACCCGATCTCATCTACAGCCTTTTTAAAGTCCTTAAAGTGAACAAATCCAATATGTTCTTCAAGATTCTTAACCGCATCTAATGGATTTTCTCCAACCAACAGAAAATTACCGGTGTCTGTGTTAGCTTTCAAGGCATTCGATCCGACTGCTGATATTATTTCCTTGACCTGATTGCTTTTTCCAGCAAAACGTCCATGATTTTCCAAAACCATTGTAACACCCTTAGCTTCTGCATATTCGGCGCAGATCTTAAAGCATTCAAATATCCATGCTTTTCCTTGCTCGTATGAAATACCTTCTTTTATATCACCTGAAAATACACGCAAAATCGATGTGCTCAAAAATACGGCCATATCTATGCCCGATTTTACTTTTTCGATCTCAATTGCTCTATCTTCCTCTCCTTGCACAAAGTCATTTGCTATCGAATATGCTGAAACAGGCATGTTGATTTCATTTAGATATTTCTTAATTTTGCCGGGATGTTTATCATCTTCCCAAAAACAGTCCAAAAGCTCAACGGCATCGACCTTATTACTCCGGCAAAAATCTATAAATTCATGAAGTGTCATCATATGTCCAAAAAGATTTTGGTGTACCGACCATGCACTCACACTTAACTTCATTGGGTTTTCCTCCTTTATCAATCTTAATGTGTCAACCTTCTATCAGAATTTCGCGTCCGGTTTCAGCCGATAAATAGATAGCGTCCAAGATTTTCATAAGTTCCACCCCGTCTTCGACAGGATTAATACAATTTGTCCCGTTCGTAATGCAATCTATAAAATGCGCTGTCTCGGCTTTGAAATTCGCCTCAAAAATATCTTCATCCTCATTGAATCGCGGTTTTAAATCTATGAGATAATCATAATCTTCGGTAAATATCTCCATTTCTGGCTCCATCACAGCGCCTCCCTTTGAACCATAAAGCTCCAGAGTCAGCTTTTCTTCCTTGATATGCTGGCTAAAGCTTGTTTCTACATTAAGAACAGCACCATTCGCAAATCTGATCATAGCTATTGCCATATCCTCAACATCACAATAATCATCGACATCTGCCGGTCTGTATCTTTCTACCATTTTTATGTTATTTCTCGGACCAATCTTTGAAAATGTCGCGCCACTCACAGTAACCGCCTTAGGTTTTCCTAAAAGATACCGTGCTAAGTCTATCATATGTACTCCTAAGTCGATTAATGGACCTCCTCCGGAGCGTTTCTTGTCAGAGAACCAGCCTCCGGGATTACCACAGCGGCGCACACATGAAGTTTTTGCGTAATAGATATCTCCAAGCGTACCATTACTTATAAAGTCCTGCATAATTTTTGTGTTTTTACCAAATCTTCGTACGAAGCCAATCATCAGAAGCCTTCCTGACTCTTTGGCGACATTTTCCATTTCAATCGCTTCACTTACGTTCATTGCGGGAGGTTTTTCACAAAGAACATGCTTTTTTGCTTTAAGTGCGGCAATTGTAACAGGCGCATGCCCATTATTCCATGTACAAACGCTTACTGCATCAAGGTTCTTCATTTTAAGCATTTCATTAAAATCGGTATAAACATTTCCTATTTCATATTTTTTTGCGAAATCAAGAGCTCTTTTCTCATTTATGTCGCAGCAAGCCACGACTTCAACGTTCTTCAGTGCGAGATACCCTGCCATGTGAAGTTGACTTATACTTCCTGTGCCAATTATTCCGACTTTTACTTTGTCCATTTTCGCTACTCCTTTTAATTAATACTTTTTGTGATTTTATCAGATTGTCAATTAACTTATTTTAACATAAGCGTGCTACTAATCCTATTATTTTAAATAATGTATAAAGTTTAAAGTTTAATACATAAGATGAATTTCCAGAAGGATTTGACCATAGCTGTGTTGAATTAATTCAATCTTAGTATATTGTACATTCGCTTAGTATTATAGGTATCGTTTGAATTATTACCGGTTTAAACGGAGGTATAACAAGTGCAAAGAGATTTTCTTGAAATTTGGCTGATGCCTAATTATACAACTCATAGCAGCTTGTCAGAAGAGCATATTGAACGACTTGAAAACGAACTCAAATTAAAAATCAAGCTAACTTTTGTGTCCTGGAGCAAGGCATTAAAAGAGCTTTATACATCCTTCAAAAACGATAACCCTCCAGATGTTTTTCAAATGGGCACAACTTGGATAACTACTATGTCACATATGGGTTATATTGAGAAAGTACCCGACTATTTTAAACAGAAACAATTTCTGGCAAACTGGATTATTGAAGACAGTATCCATAACGGTATAATGATGGCAGTGCCTTGGCTTGTTGAATCCGGCATGATCATAGCTCGTAAGGATATAACAAAAGAGCTTGGAATTACAAGCAGTGATATCCGAACACTTGAAGGATTCAGAAATGTATGTGATAACATATATAATGCTCATGTTCAGTCAAAAGATATTATCCCCTTGCCTTATGCCTTTTCATTACGGAATGAGCCAGGTAAACTTCATCATCTAATTCCATGGTTCTGGACGTCAGGTTTTGAAATACCTGATTTATTCAACATGCCTGAAGTACCGTTTAACATTAAACATATTGAGCCATCGTTTGAGTACATTAGATCGCTATTCGTCACAAGTCATTTTTCTAAGGAGGACGCATCAACTCACAGGAATATAGTCAATGACTGGTTTTATCGGGACGGAAAGTATGTTTTCACCATTGATCATTGGTATAATGTAATACTGGGAATTGTCAATGAATCTAAAACTAATGTTTCTACCAACTATCTTTGGGAAATTTTTGAAATGCCTTCGGGAATTCATGGTCCTACACCAAAAGGAAGCGGCTCTATGTTAGGCGTATCCTCAATTTCTGAGCACAAGGAAAAAGCGTGGCATGCGATTGAATATCTGACAAGCGAAACCTATATGGCTGATAGAACTAATTTATGCGGTGAATTACCCTCTTTTCAAAATAATTTTTGGAAAACATATTCCGATCATCCACAAATCAGCTCTATTCTAAAACAGATCAAACTTGCCAAGACTTACCCGAAACATCCATTGTGGACTTCTTTTGAAAGAGTGTTGAACGATGGTTTGACTAAGCTTCTATGGTATTATATTTACGAAGAAAAATCCTTGAACGATATGTCCTATATTATTGATGGCATGAACATAAAGTTTAGAGAGCTTTCAAGTTTGGCATGGGAGTTGACAATCAATGAAAGATAATTTTTCATACTCGCTTCTATTATCAGGAGTTATGGCAGCCCATAATGTTTCTTCGCATAACTTATACTTTTCGTGGATAAATGTAGGATTACAGCTCTTCCAAAGCTTTAACGGAATTATTACCAGCATGAGCTTATATACTCTCAATCATGAAACTGAAAATTTGGAGGAAGAGGTTGTCATAGATAACGATGGAGCGGTCAGAGGTGTCGATTATGTTCCGGTATATCAGCTTCCGGAAGGGATATTAACAAAATTACAGACTGTTACAATCGAAATGAACGCTTTGTTCCGGATTCTAATGCCTTTGAGCTATGATGAACAATTTATTGGTTTGATAGAACTACGCACTAAAAACCCGCTTACCGAAAATACTTATGCAACTATTCGCGATATGGCATCTGCTTTGTCATTAGGTATGTATCTCAAGTCATATACATTAAAAGCCTCAAAGGACAAATATCTTTTTGACGCTGTTATTCATATTAATAGCGCAATTCAATCTTGCTCCGACATTGATGAACTTTTACTCGTTTTCTCAAAACTAACTCTTCAGTTTTTAAAGTTTGATCGCATCAGTGTTTTTATATGCGATCAAACTGGAAATCAAATCATTCACAATATCTGCGTTACAGCGAAAGGCGAGATTCATACCGTTGAGAATGTTGCTGATTTACCCATCGGCATTACAACTCCAAGTCCTCTTGAAGATTTGTCCGGATTTTGGATTCCAATCCGCTATAGGAACCAAACATTTGGAATTGTATTAGCAGACAATATTTATACGCTATGTGAAATCTCACAAGACTCCATAACAGTATTATCAGCGCTATGCACTCAACTGGCTTTGAGCATAGAGCACCTTCGACTTCTCAAAAACATAACTATACATGCTCAATTCGACGATTTAACAGGAGTACTGAATCGTCGAATGATTGTAGAGGAAATAGAACGTTGTATCATTGCAAGCAAAAGGGATTTAAGTCTATTTACGTTATGTTATTTAGATATGAATCATATGAAGACAGTCAATGACAAATTCGGGCATGCTATGGGAGATGACATGCTAAAGAATTTCACAAGGATAATAAAAGAGCATTTAAGGAAAAATGACATAATCGGTCGTGTCGGCGGAGATGAGTTTGTCTTGATTTTCCCAGACTGCGACACTACCATCGCAGAAAAAATATGGAACAGAGTCTTAGATGGGTTTGAGTTGTTCAATAAAACTAATCTAATACCCTACCAGTTAAGCGCGAGCTACGGCATGTTTCAGTTTTATCCGGAACACGACTTCTTACCTGACCAGATAATTTCTTTTGCGGATAATATGATGTATAAAGAAAAACTGCGCAATAACATTAGCCAAGCCTAATATTGGGGACGGTTCTTAAAGGGTTCAATCGGAAGTTTTGCGCGAAACAAAGCCCAACTACATATTAACGTATGAAAGTTGGGTCTGCAAGGAAATTACGCAAAATTTTCGATTGCCCAAGAAGA
>Ga0209616_1000245_pt1 | contig 16877 bp, 17 predicted proteins | sample FlocCalmetaG_FD_184153 | JGI IMG/M metagenome (GOLD analysis project Ga0209616, IMG submission 184153) | Freshwater bacterial and archeal communities from Indian Creek, Illinois, USA - Floc-Cal metaG (SPAdes) (version 2) | ecosystem: Environmental > Aquatic > Freshwater > Unclassified ...
ATTTCTTCTTCTATTATAGCATAAAAAGGCCGCAAAACCCAGTGTTTATAGGCTTTTATAGGTTATTTTCTGGTCTTTTTGTTTTTCATAAATTCCATATATTGGGCGAGTTATTGCAGTGGAATCAATTGTGGAAGATGAAGAAAAACTGGCCAGATTTATCGAAATGGAACTGCTGCATGAAGGTTATCGGGTTGAAAAGGCTCACGACGGCAGGGTCGGCCTGGAAAAGGCTTTAAATGGGAGTTTTGATTTGGCAGTTCTGGATATTATGCTGCCCGGGTTAAACGGCATGGAGGTTCTCCGGCGATTGCGCCTGAGTTCCTCCATGCCTGTTATCATGCTTACCGCTAGGGATTCTGTTATGGACAAAGTTGCTGGGTTGGACAGCGGCGCGGACGATTATATGACCAAACCGTTTGTAATTGAGGAACTATTAGCACGAATCCGCACCGCACTGCGAAAAAACATGAATAAATCTGCCGGCCGTTCTCTAAATGCTTGGGGATTGACGCTGGATGTGGAACGCCATGAGGCTGCCGTTCATAACGAACCTGTCGACCTGACCAAAAGGGAATTTGGTTTATTGCAGTTTTTGCTTGAAAACAAAGGCATTGTGCTGACACGTGAGAAGCTTTTGGAGAAAGTTTGGGGTTTTGACTATTTGGGCGACACCAATGTGGTGGATGTCTATATCCGCTACCTGCGCGGAAAAATTGACGAGGTTTTTGGGATTAAGCTCATCCATACTATTCGCGGGGTGGGGTATGTGATTAAAGATGAATGAAACGAAACCTGTAACTTCGTCTATTGTCTATAAACTGAGCACCTGGCATTTGTCTCAGGTGTTCTTGAGTTTTTTCTGGATCAACCTAATTTTATTGCTCCTTTTGGCGGGACTGCTTTGGCTGCGTGCGGAGCAGACTGTGGGTGAACAGATAAAATCAGGACTCTATGGAGAAAACGCATTATCGGAGGAGCCCGGCGGGCTCAGGCTGCCGGGTTTTTTCGATTCTTTCTTTCCGGCTCATTTACAGGGCGCAGTCCGCCAAGTCGTTATAACAGAGGAAAGCGGAGAGTTTTGGCGGAGGATTGAAGGGCTCAGATACCGGGTATGGGTGCCTGCAAATGGCATATATCATTTTGCTGATTACAACATTGGAGAGCATATTGTTGTTTTTGTTCCCGTTGGTATGGTTCTATTGGTCTTTGAACTTTTCTTCTTGCTGAGCAGCGCTGGCAAAGGTGCTCGCTTTATGAGCAGGGCGCTGCAGCCAATTTATGACTTGACACTGAAAGCAAAAACAATAAGTTCGGCGCAGGGTATGCCATCAGATAAGCAGTTGGTGGATTTAAAAGGGAGAATAGATAATATTGATGTTACTGAACTGGATACCAGAATCTCCGTCAGTTCGCCGCAGAGCGAATTGACGGATTTGACCGAGGCCATTAATGGCATGCTGGAGCGGGTAAACAATGCTTATCGCTCACAGATTCGTTTTGTTTCCGATGCTTCACATGAACTGCGGACGCCTATTGCTGTCATACAGGGGTATGCCAATCTGTTGGATCGATGGGGTAAAAATGATGAAAAAGCACTGGAGGAATCTATCGTAGCCATAAAAAGTGAAGCGGAAAACATGAAGGAACTGGTTGAGCAACTGCTTTTTCTGGCTCGTGGCGATAATAATTCCATGCATCTTTCCCTGCTGGAGCTGAACTTGTCCGAGGTTTTGTCGGAGGTTATACGGGAGACGGAGATGATTGATCCAAACCACAGTTTTGTTTTAAAAACAAAAAATGATGTTTTTACTGTGGGAGATGCACAGTTAATTAAGCAGGCCATGCGGATCTTTATTGACAATAGTGTAAAATACACTCCGTCCGGCGGCGTGATCACCGCAAATGCCTTTTATGAAGATGATTATGCAAAAATTATTATCCAGGATGAAGGAATAGGCATCGCACCCGCAGATATCTCCCAAGTGTTTGACCGTTTTTTCCGCTCAGACGATTCGCGTACAAGAAAAACAGGGGGGACGGGGTTGGGTTTGGCAATCGCCAAAGGGATTGTCGAGCGACATAAAGGCCATATTGAATTGCTTAGTCGCAAAGATTTCGGCACAAGAGTTACAGTTTTTTTTCGCAGGCAGTAACCTCCGATATCGAACGGGAGGATTTCTATGATGCCTAAGGTTTTCTTAGATACTACATCTATTTAGCCGAAAGTTGCCAAATTACAATTGAGCTAATAAACTTCATCTTGATAAGATGCCAAAAAAAGTTATAATTATTCTTGTAAAGATTTTCTCGCAAAGGGAGGTAGCAGAAGTGAAAAATCGGGTTAAAATGTACTTTCTAATTGCGATACTACTTGCCTTTTCCCTTGGTCTGGCAGCTTCGGGCTGGATATTGTATTTTAATAACCTGTCAGCCACCGCTGCTACTGCCGAACAGGCGTCTGCTCCAATTTCAACCGTTAATTTTTCACAACCAAACAGTCTGCCTGGATTAGGCTCAAACACGATTGCGGATCTGGTGGAAAGGGTCGGACCAGCCGTTGTCTCCATCGAGACCTTTGTAGAAACCAGGCGCAGACAGCAAGTTCCTTTCCACAATGACCCCTTCTTCCGGCAGTTTTTTGGCGAAACTCCTTTTTCTCCTGGAAACCAAGTGCGACGGGGGATGGGCTCTGGCTTTATTATTTCCCGGGACGGCTATGTCCTGACTAACCAACACGTCGTACAGGGCGCCACACGGATTGAAGTGAGAATGCCTGGACGGGAAGATGTCCATGAGGCAAAGCTGATCGGGTCAGACTTTGAATTAGACTTAGCAGTACTAAAAATAGACGCCGATAATCTGCCCGCCCTGACCTTGGGGAATACGGATGAAGTGCGGGTAGGAGAGTGGGTTGTGGCCATTGGCAACCCTTACGGCATGGCTCATACTGTAACAGTAGGGGTGATCAGCTACAAAGGGCGGAGAGTTACTGTGGAGGACCGCAGGTTTGAAGACCTTCTGCAAACCGATGCTTCCATTAACCCGGGCAACAGCGGCGGCCCGCTTCTTAACCTAAAGGGAGAAGTAATCGGGATTAACACAGCCATGAAGACGCAAGCACAAGGAATTGGCTTTTCCATCTCCGCCAATACAGTAAGGATGGTCTTGCGAGATCTGATTGAAAAAGGTAAGGTCATCCGTCCCTGGATGGGTGTTTTGCTACAGGATGTTACCCCACAGCTAGCCCAACAGTTTAACCTCAATGCCCCTAAGGGTGTCCTGATCGCCGATGTGGTACAAGGCGGCCCTGCCCACAGAGCCGGACTGCGCCGGGGTGATATAGTCTTGGAGATTGACGGCCGCAAAATAGACAACTCAGAGCAGTTCATTAAGGCCATCCGAGCTACACCCATAGGCAATCAGATTGCCCTGCTGATTCATCGGCAAAACACCACCAGGCATGTAACAGTTTCTGTCGAGGAAAGGCCACAGACCCCCCAACGCTGAAAAATGAAAAATCTAACAGCCTAAGTATCTCATGCAGATGCGCTCCCTTTTTAGTAGATACCTGAGATGGCAAAAATTCAGGACTACGCAAAGGGGAGTTTTTTATTGGCAGTTAGCAGATAAAGTTAAATTTTGGCAGGCATATCAAGGTCTACAGGCAGAAATAAAAAAGGATTTAACTCGGTTCTTGCCGAAATATCGCTTAATAGACGCACATGGTCCTAAAAAGCTAAGGTATGTCCTCAGAGGGCAATAGGTGAGGGCAGGTTATGCGTTTGTTGCTTGCCGGTTACCCTGTACTGGTGTTATCGTCTATTGCCTTATTATCTCAGGATGTAGGAACAAGTTTAAAATAGACAAATAGTCATTATCCAAACTATTTTGGAGGGCATAAATCGGTGAAAACGATGAGAGGGATGTTGCTGGCGCTTGCTCCGACGACTCTGCCCGCGCTTTGGTTTTACAGGCTTCCTGCTTTATGGTTGATTATCATCAGTGTGGCAACCGCAGTAGGCGCAGAGGCACTTTGGCAGAAAATTTACAAAAAACCTGTAAAAACTAAAGACTTAAGCGCAGTAGTTACCGGTTTGCTGTTTGGCCTCAGCCTCTCACCGTCCGTACCGTTGCCAGTAGCTGCGGCTGGAGCAGTTTTTGCTATTATCGTCGGAAAACAAATATTTGGCGGATTTGGAAAAAACCTGTTTAATCCAGCGCTGTCAGGGAGACTATTTGTCGTTTTGGCTTTTCCCGGCGCGATGCGCCCCTGGCTGGACCCAGTGCTACTGACCACCGCTGCAACCCCGCTACAAATTTTCCGCGCGGAGGGGATAACCGCTCCTTTGGCGGCACTTTTTATCGGCAACGTACCCGGCTCCATCGGTGAAACTTCAGCGGTAGCCTTACTTGTCGGTTTTATGTGGCTGGCATATAAAAAATACGCCAACTGGCGAATTCCGACCGCCTGCCTTCTTACTACAGTCGTCATCGCGTTAGCGGTAGGTGACGACCCGGTGTTTCACCTTATGTCCGGTAGCCTGCTACTCGGTGCGCTGTTTATGGCCACCGATCCGGTCACGTCTCCCCGTACCCAGTCCGGTCGCTGGCTGTTTGGGGCGGCAATCGGAGCCGGAACTATGGCCATGCGTTATTGGAGTCCACTTCCCGAAGGTACCACCTTCGCTATCCTGGCCTTCAACGCTGTTGTGCCGCTGATAAACCGTTTTAGAGTCAGTCCTTCATCTTCATCACGCAGGTCTGACCGCTAAGAACTATTTGTATCGCGCTTTCTAGTCAAAATTATTGATTATCTCTTAAGATTCAGGAAAGATGATCTTTTACAAAGGATGGTGAAATCCGCTTGCTGAAACGTTTGTCTATTCTCCTGTCCCTGTTCCTTTTTGCCGTTATATTAAGTACCGGGCTTACAGCTTCTGCCGCCGCCCGGCGTACTGCCACAGTTAATGTCGATACGCTAAACGTCCGTTCCGGTCCAACTTTGCAACACAGCCGTATCAGCAGGCTTCAGCGAGGAAATGTTCTCCCCGTACTGACAGAGCGTTCCGGCTGGCTTCAGGTACACCTAGCCACTGGTTTAAGTGGTTGGGTAGCAGCCCGGCACGTGTCGGTCAGGGAAAACTCTGATTTAGGCAGGATCTCGGGAGCCAAGGCCATAGTCAATGCAGGAATGCTTAACGTCCGCTCGGGAGCAGGCACCGCTTTTGGTCGTCTAGCTACCGTTTCGCGCGGTAGCCTGCTCCAAGTGCTCTCCCGGCAAGGCAACTGGTTGCAAGTGAAATTACCCGATGGACGAAACGGGTGGGTGGCCGCTCAACACACGACTATTCGAGAGGGAGCGCAGTTGTCTCAGGCAGTCTCGGTAATGCCAGTACCTGCCCGAATACCGGACTCGTCCGCACGAGGCCTCTTGCGAGCTGCAGGTTCTCCCGCCCCTTCAGGCACAGTCAGTGCCGTTACGGCAAATGTTCCGGGCTTGACTGTTGCCCCAACTGCCGATCCCACAGAACGGCGGGTATATGTCGCAGTTGACGGTTCAATGGTCTGGTCGGGGCCGGGCTTTGAGACAAGGCAGATTTCTACGCTTTCGCGGGGGACAAGCATGACGGTGGTCGGCAAACAAAGTGATTGGCTGCAAGTGCGTTTAAGCGGCGGTGAACTTGTCTGGATTGCTTCTTGGCTGGTTACGGCTGCAGAAATTGAGCTACAGACGCCAACGGCTGAAGCGTCGCCGCCGGAACAACAAAAACAACAGCCTAATCCGGAACCGACCGGTACGCCTGCCGATCCCACAGAACGGCGGGTATATGTCGCAGTTGACGGTTCGACGGTCTGGTCGGGGCCGGGCTTTGAGACAAGGCAGATTTCTACGCTTTCGCGGGGAACAAGCCTGACGGTGGTCGCCAAACAAAGTGATTGGCTGCAAGTGCGCTTAAGCGGCGGGGAACTTGTCTGGATTGCTTCCTGGCTGGTTACATCAGGTGAGGCAGAGCCACTGACACCTGCGACTAAACATCTTGCGGCGGAGCGACCGGCGTGGGATTCACCGCTATCCGGCAGAATCGTCGTCCTTGACCCGGGGCATGGTATTGACCCAATCCGCGGCTGGGAAACCGGTGCGGTAGGTGTCACTGGTCTGGTCGAAGATGGGTTGGTACTGGACGTTTCCCTTCAGGCGGCGGAATTGCTGCGTCAAGCGGGGGCTGAAGTGGTGCTGACTCGTGGTGATACTACTATCTCTCTCAGACAGCGAGTAGCTATTGCAGAGCAGGCGCAGGCACATGTTTTTGTCAGCGTTCACGCTAACGCATATTTTAGCCGGAATATTTCCGGTACAGAAACATTTTATTTCCGAGGCAGGCCTAATGATACTGAAAGTCGCAGGCTGGCCACTTGTTTGCAAGCGGAGATGTTGCAGGCGTTTGGCTTGCCTGATAGGGGTGTTAAACATGGCAATTTTCACGTCATACGTGAAACCACCATGCCGGCCGCTCTAATAGAGTTTGGCTTTCTTTCCAATCCACGCGACGAGGCGTTGATGCGTACTCCGCAGTTTAGGTCTGCTGCCGCCCGCGCCATATTTTTTGGATTGGAACGTTTCTTTCAGCTTCGATAGCCTGTTAGACAAATGTGCCATCGCTGTGCCGTGCACGTTTGAATTATTTTGCTTTTTTAACTTCTTTAGCAATCTTTAAAGAAGGTTTTTCTTATTCATAAACAATTCAAAGGTGGCTCCAAGAAAAATAGCGGCTTTTCTGCACATCATTATCCTGTGTGATTCAATATAAACCAAGCGTGCCATCGGGTAGGAGGGAAAACTGAACAGCTTTTCCGACCGTCCACACCACTTATCCTGTTAACGGATAACCACCGTACGTACCGTTCGGTATACGGCGGTTCCTAAGTTTACACCTTAACAGTTTTAAGGTAATTAAGGTAATCCAAGAAGAATAGATAACCAGCTTCTCTAAGGCGGTTATCTGTAATCGAACAGGAAAGAATTTGGCTTGCGGCGGTATGCCAGTAGCCTTTTCTTGTGTTGGCATACTTAATCGCGTTTTGGTGGTTGAAGCCAAGCTTTTTTAGTATTTGATACCGTATCTTGATTTTCTTCCACCGTTTCCAGATGAACATGCGAAGCCTTCTGCGTAACCATGAATCAGTCTTGTCTAAGAGAAACCTCATGTCGGCAAGCTTGAAGTAGTTGACCCAGCCCGTGATTATTGGGTTGAGTATCCTAGATAGGTCCTCAAGGGTCTTATCTGGCTTTAGATGCATGCGCCATCCCTGAATAGTCTATTGCATGGCCTTCTTCGCCTTGTTGCTAACTGCCGAAGTGAAATTGATAAAAAACTTTCCGTGTTTGCTTTTAGATCTCCGAGGCCGGAAGGTATACCCCAGAAAACCGAACCTAATTTCTGGATACCCTTCCCGTCGCTCATCGTCTCTACTGGTACTTTCCACCAAAGATTCACGCTTGTTAGCAACATTAATTGTCTGGCGGCCAGTGCCACCTGAAATTCCTCAATAGAAACTTTTTCAATACCATCATCTGTTGGCAGCAAAAAGTAGTTGTCCTGTCTTTCTAAACCAACCTTCTTGCCATCGACAACCGCTACTTCCGGCCAAGGGAATTTATATTATCTCTAAACTGGAGGTTTCCGAACAGAGTAGCAAAAATAGGTATCCTTTGTTTCGCTGATGTAGAGACACATATACTACCAAGCACTTCTTTCCCTTGGTGTTACAGCTACCGCATAATGTCCGGAACCTGATATAGCTCTTTGTATCCGATCGTTACCTAAACTAGATTCTTGAACCACTCACGACTGAAGTCGCGAGAGGTTCAAGCCTGTTGCTCTATTCCGCTTCCTCTTCTTCACCGTTAACATTCTCTGCGCCATTTTCGCCGTTGATTTGCTGGTCAATGGCTGGAGTGCCGCAACCTGCGGTGAAAACAAGAAAGATAGTTAGGAGCAGCAGCAAGCAAAATCCTAGTTTAAAAAACTTTTTCATGATAAGCTCAAACCTCCTTTCTTTTCAGTCGCGATCCGGTTGCGATCCGGTTTTTGTTTAACGGCGCCAACGAGCTCTTCCTATTAATCTACTTTTTAATCTACTTTGCTACTAGATGCGCAATTCCCTTTAACCAAGGCGATGCGGCTGGGGCAATGTATTTTCAGGAGCGCTTAATCCATTAAGAGATTAGAATGGTTTTTCTGGAGTGCTTTGTTCTCAACATTTTTTCTCGTGCAAGAAACTCAATATTTTTTGGCAAAAGTTTTTGCAAACTTATAGAATGGGTGTCGAAGTGACAAGGAGTCGACCCCTGTAATACCTCCAGCCACTCATTACATTTAAGGCTTTGAACCTCTCACGACTGAAGTCGCGAGATTCTTAATTCATTGTCTCGTGCCTTCCCGCAGGAGAGGTCTTACTGGAACTCTACAGGCTATCCCCGCAGTTCCTGCGGTTCCAGATTATCAGGCCACGAGAAGTCGCAGCCCTTCTTCTAAAATGTTCTGCGCTGCGTTCCGGTCGCGATCATGAATAGCTTCGCAGGTAGAACACTGCCTCTTTCTGTCGCTTAACGTAAGCATCTGATTGCTGACGTAGCAGCGATTGCATCTCCTAGCAGACGGATAAAACTTGTCTATTACCCAGGCAAGAGATGAACTATTTTCGCAGCAGCGTTGCGATGATTATTCTGATCCCTTCACTTACTACTCTCAGATATGTGAGTAAATCCCTGGTGCTCTCCGTGACTGTGGCGGCAGTTTCCACCAGACTGCCATGCACAATCTCTAAAGACTGCTCTGCTTTTTCGCCGGTCTTTTTTAAAGCTGTAGTGATTGCGTAGATGTTATTGATTGAGCCGGGGATTTTTTCCTCAAACAGTTGCTGGTTTTTGCGCAGCACACCAGTCAGCACACTCACATTTGCAGCGCTCTCGCTAATATCTTCAATCATCCCCTGAACATGCCGGCTGTTTTCAGTCAATGTTTTATGCAAATGAGTCACCAGCCTGTTAAGATTAGCTAAGGTGACAAGCAGAAAGCTCCCGGCCATAAGCACCATGACTACCACAAGAAAAAACCCCAGCTCATGTAGCGAAATATACATAGTCGCACCTTCTCATAGACTGAATTTTTAATTTTCCTCTTTTGCCTCTGGCTGAGGCTCTGTCGCTTCGCCTTGCTCAGCACTGACTTTTTCGGCAGGCTTCTCCCGCAGTCCGGCCAGTCGTATTTTCTGCTCCTGCATAAGCTCTTTTGCTTGCTGGACGGCGTCTGTTGCCTTTTTAGCAAAATTACCTCTGACTTCTTTCCCGGCTTTGGGAGCGAGCAATATTCCGGTGGCAAGCCCGATGATTGAACCTACAGCCAAGCCGGCGCCGACTTTTGCCGTGCTTTTCCTTCGCTCTTTAATCTCTTTCCTTTTTTTGTATTCCTTCGCTTTTTCCAGATACTCTTTTAACATGAGCCTGTCCTCCTTTTTCTCAATTTGGAGTTCAACAAACTGCGCACTTTGCAGTCTCCTGTTCACGTTTGACATGTATACAGATTTTTCCTCTTTGTTTGGCAAATTGCAATATTTAGTTAATCTTCTTGACCGACCGCTCTAACACAATAGAGCCCCAGCAAATTTATTAGTACCTAAATTCCACGTGTAATTTTCATTCGCATGAATTAATATGATTTTACGAAGAATCTAGACCGTTGCATGAATATTTTACCATTTCTGCCATCACCTCAATCGCCGAGCTACTGGCTCAGGAAGTGCACCACATCAAGCTGCTGGCACAAGGCGGCACCAACGACTACGACAATCTCAGGGCTGTATGTTGTTCTTGCCACTCGTCAATTACAGCTTGCGATTGCGGGCGCTGGCAGAGACGCTTAAAATAAATCGCTGTGGGTACCCGTACGGGTCAGCGTAAGGACAAGAACATCATTCAAAATGCGATAGATAAGCAACCAATCGGGCTGGATATGACATTTCCGATGCCCGGCATAGTTACCAGTCAGTTCATGGTCCCGGTTGTTCACAGGCAGCGGGATGCCCTGCGCCAGTTTCGCGATGATTTTGTCAAGCAAGGACATATCCAAGTTGCGTTTTTCCATCAGCTTGTAGTCCTTGCGGAATCTGTTTGTGGGTTTGACGATGTATTTCATGCTTTCAAATCCTTAAACAGCGCGTCAAGATCGGTATAGCCACGTGCGTTCGGGTCGCGGGCAATAGTTTCCGCTTCTCTCATTGCCGCGATTGTTTCCGCATTTGGAACACGGGAAATCTCAAACGGGATTCCTTGGCTACGTACAGCCTGACGGAGGAACATGGTCATGGCTGTTGTCATATTGAGACCCAATTCCGAAAAGAGCTCTTCGGCCTGCTTCTTAAGTTGAACATCTACCCGGATGCTGACATTTGTGGTTTCATTCATGGTGTCGCACTCCTTTCGTTGTTTAGTATGTTCAGCATACTGCATGGCATGCACGTTGTCAATACAAAGTCAAAAAGCGTGCTGGGGGGTAGTAGGGGCGGTCTAAATCCCTATACTCCAGTTTTCGAGAATTCGGTGTGGTCGCGCCTCTGGTTGTTGATGAGAAATACAATTTGCTCGTAGGTCATGGGCGACTTATTGCAGCCCGAGCCGAGGGTCTAAGCGAGCTTACTTGCATTGTGGTTGAGCACCTGACTGATGCCCAGAAAGGAGAGTTCTATTTAAAGGCTCTAATCCAGCTTGAACAGGAGCGTGAGGGGTTATGATCACGTCCTTAAACTAAAATTCAATAGAAAAAACAGAATTTAAAGGAAATGCTGGACAATAATCGAAATCTGGTTTAGCTCGCATAAAGCCTAATCACATGACATCATTGCTTGGCACAAGCGCTCTCTTCGGCGGCATTCAGGGATATTTCCTTGGCAAGTATAGAGAAAAATTTAATTGAACAATCAAATCTAATTATGGTACAGGAAACGAGCGATCAGCAATTCAGACAAAAGAGAATGGCTCGGAAACGACAAAGGCAAGCGCAGCACTGACTGCGGGTAGATTGTTAAACTGTCATTTTTATGATAAAATGTAAGAAGTGAATAGATGGGAAATGCGCTGAGTTCTTGCTTTGACAAGAAGCGGGGGAACCAAATTTATTGGGGTGAGTCTCACTTTTTGTGAGTAGGGTTAGCTCTTTCGACCCGAACCCGTCAGCTAACCTCGTAAGCGCTGAGAAAGAGGTCGCACTTTTTCCCGGAAACCATTCAATCCAGAGCCTCTCTTGGGTTTTTCTGTCTCTGTGCGCCTCACATTCCACCTATCGACGAAATCGTTGAGGGAGGGATTATTGTGAGTACGGAAATCAGTTGTTTATTCAAAGGCGCTGGTGAAGGACTTAACCAGGCCAAACTCACACATTTATTGAAAAAGGACGATTTTCTAGTCCAGAAACGTTTTGAGCTCTTCCGGGAAGAAAATCCGGTGTTCCACCAACTGGTTCAGGAGAGTGTCAACCTGGAAGCGGCTCGCAAAAAGATCTACTATTATCTGGCCGAATATGAAAAAAAGACTCTTAAACCCACCGGTCACAGCCACCCAATGGACAGGGCGCTGGCTCGGCGGGCTCTTAATGTACTAAAGAATGTTTTTGCTGAACGGAGCGAAGAACTAGCCGGTTTCAGTGTCCTGGAAAGCCTGATGAAGCTTATCCGCCATCAGGAGACGCATGTGCACGCCGCCTTTGTGGAAGAGCTGAGACATCTCTTTCTGGCCATGAAAGAGAAAACCGGGCTTTTTGAGAAGCACTACTTTCAACATGCCAGTTTGGAAGAGGCGGATTCCAGAGCTAAGTCCTCGGTTAGGTCCGCAGTGCTCGATGAAATATCCGGGCGGGCGAAGTTGCGGATGTCCCGCTATTTATCCGGACTTGATCAGGAGACAGTTGAGCGCCGGGAATCAAACAGAACTCGGATTATGCGGCACTTTGGCGCCGGCAAAGAGGAATGGGCCGACTGGACTTGGCATTGCCGGCATGTAATCAGGGACGTTGATACTTTAATAAGCCTTATCTCTCTTACACCGGAGGAAGAGAAGGCCGTCCGGTCGGCCAAGGAAAAAGGGTTGCCTTTTGGCATTACCCCGTACTATGTATCTTTGATGGATTTTGAGTCGGACAGGAAAAGGGACCACGCCTTGCGGTCTCAGGTTATTCCACCCGAGGATTACGTCACATTGGTATCTTCCCTGCGTCAAGACCCAGGCAAAGCACTTGATTTCATGGGTGAAAATGATACCTCGCCGGAAGCGCTTATTACCAGACGCTATCCTATGATAGCCATTTTAAAGCCATATAACACTTGTGCTCAGATATGCGTGTACTGCCAGCGAAACTGGGAGATCACTGATGTTTTGGATAAGGGGGCAGAGTACCCGGGAGATGTCCTGGATGGTGCTTTGGACTGGCTGGCCCGGTGCCAGGAAGTAACGGAAGTCCTTGTCACCGGTGGAGATCCAGGCATCATGTCAGACAATAAATTGCAGAACTTGCTGGATAGGGTAGCGGAAATGAGCCATATTAGCAGAATCAGGATTGGTACAAGGTTGCCGGTAGTGTTGCCCATGCGTTTTACCGAAAACTTTGCTGACATGATCAGCACTTACCACGTCCCCGGGCGCCGGGAGGTAGCGGTTATGACCCACTTTGAACATCCTTATGAAGTAACACCGGAGGCTATGGAGGCAGTCCAAAAGTTGCGGCGACGGGGTGTGCCGGTGTATAATCAGGGGGTTTTTACTTATGAAAATGCGCGCCGCTTTGAAATGGCAGCGCTACGTAAAACCCTGCGCTTAATTGGCGTAGAGCCTTATTATACTTTCAACGCTAAAGGCAAAGAAGAAACCAGCGCTTACCGAGTACCTATCGCCCGCCTGCTGCAGGAACAGGCCGAGGAAGCGCGGCTAAATCCCGGTTTGGATCGCACCGACGAGGCCGTTTTCAATATTCCCCGGCTGGGTAAGAACTACCTCCGGGCAGGCCAGGACCACGAAGTGATCATGATTCTACCTGACGGTTCCCGCTTGTATGAATTTTATCCTTGGGACCACAGCTCCATTGACGGCAGTCCTTACTTGCATAGGGATGTGCCAGTGCTTGATTTTTTGAGCGCCATGGAACGTCGTGGTGAAAACCCAGGGGATTACAGGAGCATCTGGTATTACTATTAGCATTCTGTCTGTCGCAAAGTTGATTCTACTGCACAGAAAACTCACGTATTTTCCTTCATAGCAGGCTATTGTTGATACTGACGTCAGTTTGTAATAATAATTTTCCTTGTGGTATGAAATTTTTCTGAGGTGGGATATGCATAAAGCTAAGGAAACAATACGAGAAGTTATTTTTGCCATGCTTCCCGTTGTGTCAGTCGTAATAATTATGCAGTTCAGCATACTGCATTTGCCGGAGGAGGTGATGCGGCGCTTTTTGGGCGGGGCTGTGATGGTAGGAGGCGGCCTTTTCCTCTTTCTGCTGGGTGTACAGGTAGGCATGCTGCCTATGGGAGAGTTGATCGGTTCAGCCATAGCGCGACAGGGTAAACTTTGGCTACTGATTGTATTTGGCTTTATCCTGGGGTTTGTAGTTACAGTGGCTGAACCGGATGTGCGCGTGCTTGCCTTGCAGGTGGACTTGGTTTCTAGCGGGGCTATAAGCCGGTCAGTGCTCGTTTATACTATAGCACTAGGTTTGGGTGTTTTTGTCTCCTTCGCCATGCTACGTATAATTTTTAATATCCCCCTTGTCTATTTACTTATTTTCGGCTACAGCCTGATTTTTATCGTTGCTGCCTTTGCCCCTCTCCATTATATTCCTGTCTCTTTTGATGCGGGTGGTGTAACAACCGGTCCAATGGCAGCACCATTTATCCTTGCCCTTGGTGTCGGTATAGCTGCAGTATTGGGTGGCAATCGGACAACGGCGGATCGTTTTGGACTAGTGGCTCTTGCTTCTATCGGGCCGGTGCTGGCAGTACTGCTACTGGGTGTGATTTATCGGTGATACGCCTTCTTTTCCAGAACTTTTCTAATATTGTTATTGAAGTAGCTTTTGCCCTTATGCCGCTACTTTTAGTTTTTCTTTTTTTTCAATATGTTTTTTTAAAAATGCCCCGTGAACAAGTATTTAACATTGTAAAAGGCTCAATTCTCGCTTTTGTTGGGTTAGCCCTGTTTTTGCAAGGGGTAAAAGCGGGCTTTTTCCCCGCAGGAGAACTAATTGGCAGGCAGTTGGGCGCTTCCGACCATAACTGGATTCTGGTACCCATTGGTTTTATCCTCGGCTTTGCGGCCACCTTTGCTGAACCGGCAGTACGTATCCTCACTTTGGAGGTGGAGAAAGTTTCCAGCGGCTCCATTCCCCGCAGGATTCTGCTGTCTGCCATTTGTTTTGGTGTGTCCGTCGCGGTGGCTCTCTCCATGTTACGCATTCTTACAGGCTGGTCATTGTTCTACTTTATCATTCCCGGCTATCTGCTGGCCCTGCAACTCACGCGCTTCGCCGGGCCAACATTTACGGCTATAGCTTTTGATGCGGGAGGGGTAGCCACAGGTCCTATTATCGTTACCTTCATCCTTGCCGTTGCTGTGGGCGCCGCTTCAGTGGTGGATGGGCGTGATCCGTTGTTGGATGCTTTTGGCATGGTCTCCCTTGTTGCTTTGGCGCCCATTCTCTCAGTGCTGATACTGGGTTTTCTGTTTCGGAAGGGTGGGGAATTCTGATCAATTCGTTGCCGAAGTGCCTTTTAGGTTATAAGTTGCTGGTTACCATCGTGTCCAAGGGAGTGGCAACTAGAGCCCGGCTCGCCTCTTTAAGTTCTGGTGCTGAGGGGGGTACAATCTTGTTGTGTCGGGGGACAGGTATGCACGAATTTAAAAAAATATTTGGGCATTCCCTTGATCAAGAAAGAGAACTGATCCTTACCTTGATTCCGGCAGAGTCGGCGGCGCTAGTGTTAGAAAGCCTTGTTGCGACTGCGGATCTGCATAAACCAGGAAGGGGTATTGCCTTTGTGGTCGATGTGCCTAGGGTAGCCGGAGTTGTTCATCATAAACCGGAAAGCACGAAAGGATGTGCCCCTGTGCAGAACGAAGAGCCTCGTTTCGTATTGATTGTGACCATTGTCAGCAAGGGTTTTGCCGATACGATTGTGGATATCAGTAAAACTGCGGGGGCGGAGGGAGGCACCATCGTTTATGGCCGTGGTGCCGGTATCCATGAACAAGCAAAGTTTTTCGGTATTCCGATTGAACCGGAGAAAGAGATGGTTTTAACGCTGGTTCCACGGGAGAAGGGTGAACGGGTGCTAGAGGCCATCCTGGAAAAAGGTGAGCTGTGCAAACCGGGGCGGGGGATTGTCTTCACTCTAGATGTGGAAAAAACTGCTGGCATCAATCACCCCATCCGTTAAACAGCGCCGGTGTGAACCCTGTCTAGCTGATTATCGACTATACCTTTGAAAAAAACAGTACAAGCGATAACAAGATGCTTCAGAAGCGGTTAACTGATACCTGAATCCGTGATGCCAAACAATAAAATGACTAGAAAAAAGCCGTAAGATATAGTATAATGAAGGTATCAAGGCAAAATTGCCCAAACGCGGGCTCACCTTGGAGGTGCCTATGCGATACCTGCTTGAGCAGTCAGACGAGACCTTAGCGACCCACTCGGGCTTGGCCCTAGTCGGCTTGATGCTGAACCGCACGAAGCTAAAACAGGGACTTAACCAGACGTTGCTGCCCGACCGGATGGCGCCGCATATTTCAAACTATGATGTGACCGTATCGTACATAGGCCTTTTATGTCAGGGGAAAAGTAACTTTGACCACATCGAACAGTTTCGCGAAGATCCTTTTTTCTGGCAGTCGCTGATGTTAGGCTCCGTGCCCTCTAGTCCCACGTTGCGCCAGCGGCTGGACATTGGCGGTAAAACTGGTTGGTCAAACGTGATTATGAAAGAATCAGTCAGCCTTTTAGGAGCCCTGCAAGCGCGGGTTACCCCCTGTTTGCGGGATCTGGTTTCTTTGGATATTGACGTCACTCCTTTTGATAATTCCGGTACCAAAAAGGAGGGGGTTAACCGTACTTACAAAGGCATGGACGGCTATGCCCCCATCTTTACTTACTTGGGGGAAGAAGGCTACGGGGTCAACGTAGAACTTAGGGAGGGCAAAGATCACAGCCAAAACGATACTCCGGTTTTTCTGGCCCATTCAATTGACAACGCGCGCCGGGTAACCAATTCGAAACTGCTGGTACGTATGGATTCCGGTTTTGACAGCCTGGATAACATCAAGGTTTGTATTGGTAGAAATAGCGATTATATTATCAAGCGCAACCTGCGCAAAGAAAGCAAAGACAGTTGGCTGCTGATTGCCCAAAAACACGGTTCGTGCACCGAAGAACGCCCGGGCAAGGAAGTCTATTTAGGCGCGATTTTCTTTAAAAAAGGGCTTCCCGAGCCACTGCGGGTAGTGTTTAAAGTGACCAAAAGAACCATTGACGCCAAGGGTCAGTTTCTTTTAATTCCTGATCTTGAAGTGGACACATATTGGACATCGTTGCCGGACCCACCCGAAGCGATTATCAAGCTGTATCAAAATCATGGTACCAGTGAACAGTTCCACAGCGAGATCAAAAGCGAGTTGGACTTAGAAAGGCTGCCTTCAGGCAAATTTGCGACCAACAATTTAGTGTTGCATTTAGGGTTAGCCGCGTACAACATACTGCGTTTCATCGGTCAAGAGAGCTTAAAAGTATCAGACGCGCCGCTGCGCAAAAAAACGCAGCGCAGGCGGATTCGCA
>Ga0209616_1000247_pt1 | contig 16798 bp, 11 predicted proteins | sample FlocCalmetaG_FD_184153 | JGI IMG/M metagenome (GOLD analysis project Ga0209616, IMG submission 184153) | Freshwater bacterial and archeal communities from Indian Creek, Illinois, USA - Floc-Cal metaG (SPAdes) (version 2) | ecosystem: Environmental > Aquatic > Freshwater > Unclassified ...
ACCGGAGATAGTCCAAGTTTCGATTTTCCAGCTCAAAGAGTACTAAAAACTAAAAAAAAATCGCTCTTAACATTAGAATAATGGCTTGAAATCAGGTATCGGAGAGAGAAAAGGTCATGTTTATGCTTGAAAAGCGTATCTTTCTTTATGATCTTACCAACACGTATTTTGAAGGCAGTGCAAAAAATAATTCGGATGCTAAATTTGGAGTATCGAAGGAGAATCGCTATGACTGTCAGTTAGTTGCATTGGCTGTTATGGTTGATGAGCACGGCTTTCCGGTTTTTAGTCAAATCTATCCGGGGAACAAGTCTGAACCTCAGACTCTTCCGCAAGTGCTTGATAGACTTGAAACTGATATAAAGGCGTACACAGGAAGTCAAAAACCTGCAAGAAAGGCAACATACTTATCCCCGGGAAAATAAGCGAAAGAGTCGGACGATTAAGACAAAAATATTCTTTGATATGTAAATATTACGATATCGAAGTTAAGCTGTCTGAAGATCAAAAGAAGGTTACGGAAATATGTTGGGACAAAAAAACCAGCCGCGAACAGAGGAATATTTTGTCCGGCTGTTACGTAATCGAAACAACACAGCAACATCTCACGGGTCCCGAAATTTGGGAACAATATATGCTTTTAAATCGTGTTGAAAGTGTATTCAAAGATTTAAAAAGCGAGCTTGGAATGCGTCCTGTTTACCATCAGACTGACAAGAGAACCGAGTCACACCTGTTTATCGGAGTGTTGGCATACCATATATTAAACGTTATTGAGACTGCATTAAAAGCTAGGGGAGACACCCGTGAATGGAAGACTATTAAAGAGGTGTTAAATACGCATGTGCGGAATACAGTTATCATGTCGGGGAAAGATATGACTTGGCATATAAGGGTTTCAGGCACCCCTGAATCTCAACACCTGGAGATATACAATGCACTTAAAGTTAAAGATCCTCTTAAACGAAATAAGCAAAATATACATTTGAGATTGTAGTGACCATTAAAATTTCAAAAATGCTCATTTAGATGGATTTTTAGAACTACAAGTCGAAACTTGGGATAGCTTTCAATCGGGCAGCAGTTGATCTCATTTCAGCCACGTTTTCCTCAAGGGAGTAGCCCAATGCGACGATTCCGGCTATGTTTTCTGTTCCAGCACGAGAGCCGCGCTCTTGTTCACCTCCAAATACCATTGAAGGTAATTTCAGACCAGAACGCTTATAAAGAAATCCAGTCCCTTTTGCGCCATAGAACTTGTGAGCAGAGGCTGACAGAAAGTCAATGTTCAATGCTTTAACATTAACTGGAATGTGTCCTACAGCCTGAACCGCATCCGTGTGAAACAGAATGCACTTATCACGAAGATAGGAACCAATTTCAGCCACTGGCTGAATAGTTCCAATTTCGTTGTTGGCGAGCATAATTGATACAAGTCTTGTGTTTGGTCTGATTGATATCTTTACATCGTCAATTGAAACCCGCCCGCTGCCATCTACAGGCAGATAACTAACATCAGTACTTTTTTTTCAAGATTATTACAAGCTTTCAAAATGGAGTTGTGTTCTATTGATGAGGTTATTATATGGATAGACTCGCCGCTAAACAACTCAGCTATACCTCGTAGCAACCAACTGTTCGCTTCTGATCCTCCTGAAGTGAAGGTGATTTCTGCCACTTCCGCGCCAATAGACAAGGCTACTTGTTCACGTGCATGTTCAATGGCGCGTTTTGCCTTAGCCCCGAGCGAATACTGACTGGATGCATTTCCGAAATGCTCCCGTAGAAACGGAAGCATTTTATCAAAAGCCGCATCCGATATTCTTGTCGTAGCGGCGTTATCAACATAAATCATACACACTCACTACTTTCAAAATAATACGCAACCTTGATCCTTGAACTCTTCTATCTTTTCGAACAGAAACTCGATATCCACTTCCAGATACTCAGCAAGGCAATCAAGACAATAATAAATCTTGGCTTCTCTACTAAGCAGTTTTTTGGTTAACCCAATTTCATTTTTGTTCAGGTTTTCTTTGTTACAAACATAGCAAACTTTACCCTTCATATAGCTATACCTCTCTTATTCCGAATACAGGTACATTTTTCCCCTTGTACTCAATGTCGAGAAGCCCCAGCTGTGTTTTGATTATGTCGCGCATACGATATGCTCGTTGCAAACAATAGCGCTTGAAATCTGAAGCAGAAATATCTCGAGCAGTGCGAACATTCGGAAACAGCAATTTCAAGTATGCTGTGGCAATGCGCTTTACAGCCTCAGTGTCACGGGTATCTGCTTTATCAGGCACCTCTACAAGTTCATCAACAATTGCACGATAGCTCATATCGTCTCGAAGTTCGTGTAAAATGGAACAGAAGTATTCCGAATTTAACGCCCAACCCGATATCTTCATATCTTCATTCATTCTTGGGATATTCCATCCTTTGATAAATCCATGAAAACGGTCAATAAGTGCTGATTCATGGAAAGACTTAGGCAATTCACTAAACATGTTACTGAACCCACCGTCATCCATTATTTCTTTGCTGATATTTCCGCAAAGAACGAATCCAGCATCGGCGGCGCGTTCATAAGAATCGATCTTAATAATTCCTGATTCTAGGTATGCTTTTAATACGGTGCGCATTTCATCTACGTCACCGAATTGAATTGTCTGAATTTCATCGAGTACAACGAAGTCGCTTGTAGCTACTAAACCTTCGGTATGACGTGTCTTATGGTAAAATAGAGTAGCACGGCTTATTTTGCTATCAGTTGGTAATGCTCCAAAACGGCTCACGCGACCAAAGAGATACGACTTACCTGTGCCTTTAGGTGCAAGTTCAATAAGGTTTAGCCGTTTTTCTACAAATGGAAGTAGTCTTGTGAGCATAGTTAATTTCGTTTCTTCGTCTGAATATCCACCCGCATTATAATCAACTGCACCAAGCAAAACATCAATCCATTCAGCCGTCGTAAATTCGGCTCGTGCATCTTTATAAAATTCAACATCAACCGTATACGGACAAAATGGTTTGAAAGCAGTAAGCTTTATTTTACCTTTATTCGCTCCCTTTGCCGATGAACCATTTCTTGTTTCAAGTGCAAACAAAACATCTGCATCTTCTGGAGAACGATAACCAATTTCTACCATACCCCACGTTTCACCGCGGAGCAAATCATCTTTACAGTCATCCCATACATTTTCTTCGATGATTGTGTCTTTATATGTCAAACCATAATCGGGTAAGGCGAAATATACTTCTTTTTTTTCAACGCTAATTTCGGTCGAAATTTTAGCAAGAAAACGAACTTTTTCATTGCCCATTACAACACGATCTTTAATTGCACTCCAGTCATCTTTGCGTGGTAAATAAGTCTGTATGAATTTTAAGACTTCATCTGTGTTGTATTCACCGTTTTCGTCTTCAAACTTTTTCAAAAGCCAGTCGCGCATAAACGACGGCAAGCTTAATGCTGAGAAGAAGTTTGTCTTTCTCAAATCCTTATAAACAACCATCTCATCGAAACAGTTGCGTAGTTTCTCTATCATCGCGCGACCTCCTAAAATATATCTTCAAAATCATCGTCACCACTCTTTTTTTGTGTCTCGCTAAGAGCATCGAGAATTATTTTCCCGATTAAATTATCCCCGTCAAATACATCGGCAAGATATTTGCCCGGCCGTTTAATCTCAGTTCTAATCTGATAATGGTTCTTGTCAATTTTCTCAGCTACGAACGGTGTTGAAATACCTTTGATAACTACACTTACTCGATGTAATTCATTTTTTGAAAACAGTATGAATGACAATGGCTTTCTAAAACTTGCAATAAGCTTATCACTATCTATAACCTCGACTGATGTATCAGGATTTGCGAGTGTAATTTCAATAATAGGAATAACAACTTCTTCCAAAGTCGCTCCGCCGTGAACTTCAACATTCGCCTTGCGACTACCTTTGAATCGCCCATAATTGGCAAGCACCAAGAATTGACCATCAGGACTTTCGGTAGCAAAAGGCAAATCGTACATTGTTGGTGAATAATCTACGGGTTTCTTACGACACCGTCCACTGTGCTCTCCTTTGGTATCAGTGTCATATTTTTCTTCTTGCTCATTAATGACGGCAAGACGGCTTGCACCATGATCACTGACAATTAAAACTTTCTTGCAGTGATGTAATGCGAGTTTTGTAGCCGCTTTTTCGAGAACTTCAGAAATAATACCTAACTCCTTAGCAAGATGAATCGGAGGATTACCTAGCTGATAGATATACCCACCACTCTCCTTATGCTTTATTTCATCAAGCCTTTGCTCTTTTTCTTTTAGACCACTCCATTCAAAATAAAAATCATTGTTCCTCGAAGTTGTTGTAGGCAATTCAGCCTGTGCTATATGAATACAAAGCGCTAAACCTTTATTTTCACACAGTTTCTGAATGTAGGCAAGAAATTCCACGCCGAGTGCGTCTATCCAGTAAAGATAAGTATCGTTTAAGTTAAGAGATGTCAATACTTCACTACGGGTACGCAAGCTGTTATATTTCCGCTCAATAGCAAGCGTTTCAACTTGCGTCAAGAAATCGTCTTTAATGGCGTTTGAAACTTTTTGATTTTTATAATTTTCGAAATATTCTGTTAACTGTATATTTAGTTCTCGGTTCACTTTTTGATCAACAAAAATGTATTTTCTTAGGTAATCAACCAAAGCTGAATACCCGATCTCAGCGCGTTTCAATATTGTTTCTTTGTCAATATATGAAAAAAGTGCAATAAATTCTTCTCGCTCAGTCAATGTCCCGTCTGTAAGTTTATATATACTTTCTCCCAAATCACGCTTATTTTCTGAAACAAAAGAAGCGATATCTGACTCAGCAAATTTTTCTACAAGCAATTTTCGCTCGGTGTAAAAAGCATCAAACCGTCGATCTGTGTGAGGTACATTAATGATTGCATTTATAATGTTACGCTTGAAATCAGCAAATGAAGTCGTAGTATCAATAACATACTTCAAATATGGATTACTTATTTCTGATGATTTCAATTTAAGGGCAATGAAGTACAGCCAATTTTTAAAGTTCACTCCGTTTATCCAAGTAGCAAACACATTTTCTGGATTGTCGCCAAATCCTTCAATTATGGAGTATATTTCGCCATTAGCTGCATTTAGTGATGATAAAAATTCTGTCCACTGCTCGTCTGTACCAAAAGATTCAGCAATAGGAAAAGTGGGGTGAATATGTTTTATAGCATCATATGCATTGTTAATTTTGCTTACAACAAAAATAGGATTATCAAAAACAACGCTCGACTTTACTCTTATTGTGGTTATGCCGCTTTCAAATCTGTCCAGCAGCGCCTTTACACCCTCTACCGCGTGCAAGTTTAGATGAGGAGGTATAAAGGTAACATTAAGTGCGGAGGAAGTATTATCAGTGAACATAACACGCCTGCCGTCAAAACGTGTTGGGTCAGCGATTTGAAGCCGTCGAACGATGTTGGTGACTCCACGAAGAAGTATAACAATACGCGCGTTGCCTACTTTCATGTCTTTTATTTTTGATAATCGATTAAAAGTAGACTCTTCGCCACATAGTGCAAGATATTCCCCAAGTCCAAGTATTACAATTTTTTTATCGCGACTTTGACCGTCAATGTCAGCAAAATCAATATTACTAATAAGGCTATCTAAATTCGGACGTTTATCATCATTTCTACATAAATCGCTTATTTTAAAAGGCTTTAATCCAGTTCCTAGCAGTAATGTTTTTATTCTCTCATAATTATCGTCGCCGACTACAAGGAAGAATGGTGAATTTACACTTGTATTTGACAAGTACTTCATTACCTCATTCAAAATCAGTTCCCCCCTCGCGTAATAATCTCTATACCAACTGATACATTCTCCTTCACAAGGCGTTTGATATATATATCTCGCTCACTATCCGTCATCTTTCCGAGGATTGATAGAGCGGTGTCGCTACCACCTGCAAAATATTCTGCCTCTGCAAGCTTCTTGACTTCAACTTGTACTGCCGGATGCGAGAACCAGTCATATGGTTCTATTGTTAAGCGTTCGAGACGCTCTCTTACTTTTGCCGTAGTAAGCATTCTGGAATATCCGCCAATGATGTACTTAATAAAAGCTTCATCTCGCTTCTCTACACTATGCAAATCCTCAAAGAATGAAGCATTTTCAAGAAAAGCAAGCGCGTCCTTTATAGCAAATTCAGGCGGATTAGACTGATTTAATGTTTCAAATGTTTTCTTAGCTTTGTCGTAGTCATCACCCACTACTAAGGCCAATATCGGTGTGCTGTGTTTAGCTGACCACTGTTTTGGTGTGGATGTGTTTGTTTTGTCCTTCCATATCGTAAACAGCTTTACTTTCAACTGTCCTTTGCGAAACTCATCTATCTTATCTCTAACCTTTATGTTGCACTCGCTTGCAGTCATTGAGAACATACCGACAGGGAGTTTGCCGATTATTTCACCAACATCATCCATATCTACTAAGTCAATACCCTCAAGATAGGGCGAATAGATATCAATAAATAATGATTTTTCATCGTTTAGGAGTTCAGCAAATTTTGTCCCATTAGATATCAACTCTTCTAGGAATTTCTTATATTGATCGTGTAGCAGTTCGGTTTGCCCATAAATTTTTGTCATAAAATCGATGAGCTTTGAGAGATGGGGATACTTTGTTTTTAGCCCTTCACCCGAAACATGAACAAATTTCAACCTCTCACGCCATGAGGAGAGCGCTGTTTTAAGGGAATTTGAATTAACTGAAAGAATGCTGTTGGTTTCACGAGCGACTCCATATTCAATCAGTAACTTGCGAATTTCTTCTGCTCCGGTTGATTTGATCCATAGGCGAGAACGTTCGACGCTGAAAAGTCTTCGAATGTCGTCTATAAGGTTTGCTTCTGCATTAATGTCACGAGCCAAGTCAAGGATTTTTCCACCTTCAAAAGTTTTCAAATACTCTTGGATACCATTTTGGCAGTTATCTCTAGAGATGAGGGTTTTTAAATTGTCGCCCAAAGTAGATTTAATCCGAGAGAGTTTACCTATTTCAATGGCAATTTTCTGTGCTTCTGCTCCTTCTTTTTGAACAAGCGCTATATACTTTTCAACAACATCGTAAACACCGAAATCATCAACCTCAGAAAGTACCCAAATTGGCAATCCAAGGTCAGTCATCTTTTTACCTACGGATATTGCCGCAATACCAACAGTTGCACAAGAGTCGGGTAAAATCCCGAAGGCTTTTTCTGATATGGTGTAAAATGCCTTTTCATCAGCTGTCATCCTTGCGATATAGGTATCTTTATATTTGGCAAGGTTGGAATTGCCTATATAATCGCTAAGCATAAAGGCAAGCGTCTCTTCCTTCGATACGCTATCAAATGGCTTACCTGTATTGTCAATGAAGCGGTATGTATCGTTGCAGTATTCTTTCAGCAAAAATCCGGCTAGAAATGCAGAAAGATTGCTCTGCGAAAATCCGAATTCTTCCTCTAACATGTTGTACAGGTCGCGAATAGAAATCTGTCCACCGCCATTTTCAAATGCATCATTTATTTTCTTTTCAAGTGCAATCTTAATCTTAGAGATAGGCAATCCTGACAAGACAGGTTGCTCCCAGTATCTATCGACTTTCCAAACTGAATTAGGAGCGTAATCCAATGTCCACTTTTCAATATTTACAACAGCCCCACCTGAAGTGGTTAATGCGCCGTGTTTAGCACTTGATTTTGCTTGAGTGAGTTTCAGCATATTTTCAGTCAAATTCTTATTGAAATCCATAATCAACGGATATTTTGTGATAATAAGGCTCTGCATTGCACTTATTACGCTCGTAGCATTAGGATGACGTTCACCTGCACGATTTATTGAAGAGTAAACTATAAATGCTCCTCTTTCAATGTTACTTTTCCATTCGGTATCAAGGATGTTTTTGGCATCTTTTGCGTATTTCTTCGCAAGGTCTTTATCATTGCCGCTGTAATACATCGACAATGCCTGGAACTCTACATATCGCTCAAAGGCATCCGCACCGAGTGGCGTAGATAGCGCATCAATGAAAATGATATGCTTAAAATCATCGTTTAAAGCGGCTTCTGCGATAGTTTTACGGAATGATGCTACTTCCGTATCATCTTTGGCAAAACAAAGAATAGCAATAGAACGCCAACCGTAATCTTTATCTTTTAGTGAAGTTAGCAATCTGGTAAATTCAGTTCCTGCGGAAGCTGTGAGTAGTTTACCGTTCGGTGGCTCAATGTCGAATCGTAGTTTTAACGCAGGAGTCAACGGCAAGACACTTGCCAAATCGCCCTCTGCCACAAGTTTCGCAGTCGTTAAGCTTGAACGCAGGTCGCTTTTGTTCTTCTCGATTTTAGCTTGATCACCAGCAAGTGCAACAACAGCATAAACCTCTTGATTGTTACCGATTTTGCGTTTAATCAACACGCCATCGTTGACAAGCTTTTTGGCAATAGAAATTGCAGCATTTCCTTCCAGTTCTGAAATACCTTCAAAGGCAAGCGACAGGTTCTTATCGATAAGACGGAACAGTTCTATCTGATTGCCCGTGCGTTGGTCGATTGCTTGGATAATAAGAATCGTCTTCAAGACGGATTGTTCTTTTCTGTTCAAGTTTTGTTGACGAGGGTATGTATCAAGAATTGATTGAATATCAGCCGTGAGGTTGTTTCTGCCTTTCTCATAGAAAAAGTCCCATAGTGAATCAACTGTTAATAAAGGGCGATCGTCATCTGATGCGGTATTGGAGATAAACCACTGAAATGCTTTAACATCCTCATTGTCAGCTGTTTTTATAAAGTCGAACATACTACGCTGGTTCGCCTCAAATGCAGTTGCAATATATTTTAGAACCATAGCTGCATATGGATGGAGTGGCATGATTTTTTTTATAACTTCAGTGTTAATATTGCTTGACGGCTCATTTTTCTTTACTTGTGCTATAACGGCGTTGCTTGATTCAGGCACAAGAGAATAGAGATTACTTGCAGTACTGTCCCATGTAGTTTTGGCTGCAGGATTCACTTCAAGCGCACTGCCGATAAGGTCAAACGCTATACTGTCGGGCAGAGTGATTTTCGTAAACTCATAGCGTTGTTGAACAACTTTCCAAGCTTGATCTTGTGAGTTTGAGATAACGCTCGATGTTTGATGTGTAACGATTACAAAGTAGAACGCAGTACTTTGGGCAAGGCTCGCAATCTTCTGAAATTCATCGAGTGAGTTTTGGTTGTTCTTAAAAAACGACGAAAACTCGTCCCAAACAAGGACGATTTTAATCTCGTTCTTCTTGATGATGTCTTTAAGCCATTCAATCAGTCTGTCGGTGTTGAGTTCAAACGCAGTAATGCCGCGCTTATCGGATAGATAGAAAATGTTTTCCATCAATTCTTTTAACTCGCCGCCCTTATTAAGGTCTTTCATCACCTCGTCAGCGGTGGATTGAGAGAAGCGGCTCGAAAATTCGGGCAACTGCAAATACTCGTCAAAGTGCTTTTTATTCAGCGGATCTTCAAGCCACGCAATAACGCTGTCACGGAGAGTGTTCTCGCCTTGGTAGGAGACACCCGACTCGACAAGCGCAGCTTTTACGCTATCTTGCACGGCAAGAAGCAAATCACGGGTGCCGTTAATGCCACCGCTGGCATAACGATACGCTGCCACGATTTTGCGTTCTTTGTGGCCGAGCAACCTAGCAACCAGGTCTTTATTCGCATTCGTTTGAAGTACGTGTTTATACCTGTCGTCCTCCCAATATTCACGCAATTCCGTTCCGGGAACTTCGAGGATTTTCTTCAGGGCATAGGCACACTGGCTTTTGCCAGTGCCGTAAGCACCGTGAATCCAGACTGGAGATTTGCTACCAGCAAGCATACGTTCCATATTCTTAAGAAGGTCTACGAATGTGGGGTGCGGATAGGTTTTCTTCCACAAATCGGGGTTCTTAAAAATTGCTTCTTGGTCGATACAGCGGAAGAAATCCTTGTCGATATTGAAATATTCTGCGTATTTATTGGCCATTTTCAATTGCCCTCCTTAAACAGTTCGAGAACATCTTCTGATATTTTATCATCTTTAAGCGAGATTTTATCGAGGTCGTTGGTGAACGTCGCATTGATGAAATCTGGGTATTTCCCCGTCAGCCCGAGCAATATCGGGATCATCGCCTCACGGTCAAGTCCGAAAATGCGGGTGGGTGAAATGCCGTCACGCTCGATATTGTCAGAGAGCAGTGCATTCAAAGTAAATTCCTTGTAGTCGTTGCACTTCTCCGCAAATTTATAGAGAGCGTAGAGGATAACGCGGGGGTCGCTGAGCGAGCAAACCATCCTTGCCAAGTCACCGTCGTCGGAAACATAGCCGAAGTTAAGCTTTGTACCAAGAGGTGTTTCGGTTAGGCGTTTAAAAGCCCCGCAAATTGACTTAGCAACAGGTGGCTTGACATCAAAGTTGATTAGCATATTCTCTACAGTCTTTCGCTCGTACACCCTTCCAACTTCAAGATTGTTGACATACCACTCAACAGTTGGATTTTCGTTTACAAGATTTATATAAATAAGTCCCATTGCTGTATCGCTATCCCAACCGAGCGATATAATAATATCCGCAAATGGTAACAATGCATCTTTATCAGCGATTCCTGTATTTTTGAGAAATCGCTTGAAAAATGAAATCTGCTCTGGGCCCAATCCATGGTCGCCAAAGAAGTCATTACCTTTCTCGAACAGGTTTTTAAACCATTCGGTTTTGGGCGCGTGATTTGACATAGTGTTAAGGCTTTTCATCGTTGTTCCTCCTCCTTGCGGGTGTCTTAATGAATGATATAACAGGCAACCGCTGTCAATTTGGTGGCACTCTTTACAATGTAAACACCCATCTATCTTAACCGCTCCATTTTCGAAGCTTATGCATTCATTCGGACAATTTGCTTGGCAAACTTTACAACCTCTGCAGTAAGCGGCTTTGCGAGCAACTTGCCGTACCAGCCGACTTAATAGAGGCTTGCTCTTTTGTAATGATTCTGGATATGTTATCACAAACCTTTTATCAGTTTCTTGTACGGTAACTTGGGCCTTTTCGTCTTCTCTAAGTGTTTTCGCCCATTCTGCCCAAGATGAACTTGGGCACTCTGCTTCAATAACAATTTTATTTTTGTCAGTTTTTTCAAAATAGCATATCGGATTATTAGAAATATCACGACCGTTTTTGCGCGCATTCCAACCGCCTTTTGAAATGTAGTCTTCTCCTGATATTGTTTTTCGCCCATTTGCTTTTTTAATCTTATCAAAATAGAGGTTTACCTCATCAGGGTAATTCTTCAACTCAACATAAGCTGACTTGCCACCGCCCATCGGGCAACAAAGGCAGCCAACACGTGAACTTCCTCTCTTATACGCCTCATTAATAATTACATTGTGAGCATATATATAAAGCCAAACTTCGGCAGAAGTCCACTCCAAAATGGAGTTATGGCTGTACTGTCCTTTTATCTTTTTTCCGTTGTTTTCATATTCATAGTCTGAACGTGTTGCGCTTTCCTCTGCACGAACGCCAACATATGCAAGTCCCGTATAATTGCGTTTGCCCGTAACTTCCCGCAGTTTCAGTGTCTGTGGCGTGGACTTATGTACGGAACAGCACCAACGCAACACCCTAGACGGCGGGGCGAACAAATCCCAGCTTTCAGCGGGCGAGAAATGTGAACTTGCACGATAGAACTTCACATCGTCTTTTTTGCACTGTGCCTCTACTTTGTCGATAACGTCGTATGTATCAGGAAACTCCATGCCCGTGTCGCCGAATACCACAACAAAGCTGTCATGTGGTAGTACGCTCTTGACGAGGTCTAGCAGAACGCAACTGTCTTTTCCACCACTAAACGCAACATGAAAGGTATCGAGTTTATCGGCGTATTTTTCGTATACTTCGAGAATTTTCTTAGCGGTAGTTTCTTCAAGCCATCCGAGAATCTCTCGGTTGTCATCAACCATTGCTGCTATATCAACGAGACGGAGGTTACCGCCCGGTTCTGGCAAATCAAGTGTGAAGAGGTTTCCTTTTTTGTCGGTAAATGTATCCCCTTTGTCTTCGTTGTTCTCGCAGAAGGTTTTTAAGGTTGCTTTGCCGTTTGGTGTTTCCCTCCAATCGGGGCAAGTGTAAGCAAGCTGAATAACAGGTGCATGGTAAACATCTCCGCCCAAAAGCGAGGCGACAAGCCGCCCGCGATAGTAGTATCGGTTCGCCTCCGCCCACATATAGGGGGCATCAGTCAGATTTTCGTATTGCCAGTATTTATTAAATCCGAGCAAGTTTAGCTCAGGAGCATAGACAGGGCGCGGCTCTTTCGAGAAACCTGTCGGAGTGGAATTAAGTATCAATCCTCCCGTTTTTGCCGAGTATGTGTAAGAGTACATCCTTAAATCATCCCCCTTTCCTATTTATTTCTTATGGCTTTCGCCTGATTGATAAGTTCTGTAACCTTGGTGTATCGCCGCGCTGAAATATAACCATTTTCCACAAGAAAGTTCAACACGGGTTGCGTAGCCAGCGAAATGTCCGATTTTGCTACTGCATCCACCATTATGTCAGTATAAGATAGTCTACTCTTCTTACGTACGATAGCTCCTGCATTCTTGCTGTTGACAGATAAACACTCAAATCGGAAATCGTCCGAAAAACGGCGACAATAACTCTCGAGTAGAAATAAGTTCCAGGCCTGTCCACAATGTGGGAGCATAGCGAATGTAGTTACCGATTGAAGAGGAATGTATTCGCCACCGTGAAGAAAGTATTCTATAGCCGTGTCGATTACCGACGTGTCAAAGTGAATATATCGTTCAGCAACAAAGGTATTTTCGTCTATTCGCACTAAAACATCGTAGCCCGCTTGCATAGGAATCCAACGATAACATTCACCAGTTAAATCGCGCTCGAAATCAAGCAAGTCGTCAAGCGTACAGCGGTCAAGTGTTTTGCAGTATTCTTTTATGATGTGTAAGGCATTGATGTTTTGACCTTTGCTAGTGATAATCTTGCCGTTTTTGGCATACTTGTCCGCAAGGCAGATAAAGTAAACAGCGTTATGAATTGCTGTAATTGATAGCATATAATTGCGATCTATTATCTCGCCGAGTGACACATCGGAGATTGATGCGTAACCATGCGCGCGAATCTCGGATTCAATATGATTCGCAATTTCTCGCTTCTTATACTTATCAATGATAATTTTGCTTACATGGGTGAATTCGCCCTTAGTATTCCAAATGAAATCGTTGTTTTGCCCGAGATGCTGCTCTATTCGAAACTGTGGTATATATGCCAGACGTTCTGCGAGAGCCTCATATGTTAGCAAAATCTCATTGGCCCATACTCGGAGAATTTCATTTTGGAGAACACTATATACTGAATCATTGGTCTTTCCAAAGTATGTTTGAGTAAAGTAAAAGCTTTTAAAATTCGCCCGGAGAGCATCAGCTAACATGTCTTCCGAAACTATACTTGACTCAAAAAACCATGATTCATGCTTGGCGTAGAACTCAGCGTAAAATATCGCCACAGCACCATTTTGAAAATAGCCTTCGACCAAACGTTGAATATGTTCTTTTGTGTCTTTTGAAATGATGTAAGTCTTACCTGCATACTCTGTACCCTGTGACCTAACATATTTAACAATCTCATCATCGCTCAGTATTAATTCTTTGCCGAGTTGATCTTTTATTAGTCTCCGCAAACGACTGAGTTCAATTCCATTCGAATAACGAAAACCATTTGAGAATTTCTTTGCGAGCACAAGATCAATAGCTGCTGTTGTTTCTTTGTCGAGACTAGCTGAATTAGTATTAGTAGTAGGACAATTATCGGTTTCTAGTTTCCGATCTTTCGTTTCTTCATCAATAGCGGCATTAAGAGAGCTATCTTTCTCCAGATGTTCCAAGTATCTCAAGTAGCAACTCATACCGGCTGAGAACATGCCTGAGGTGATGCTGTTTACTTGCTTATAATTTGGTGCGTCTTTCAATAAATTCCAATACATAATTAATTCAATTGGTTTATGGTAGGCAAAAACGTTCTTGGTATCTATACCAAGATTTGGGATCTCAAATTTCGTGGGAGCTGTACGAAGTGCGCCCATATACTGTCGAACCACGTTTTCTAAATATAAAGTTCCGTTGGCGTTTGGTTGTGTAATCAGCCAAGCAATAACGTCCTCTGGATCAATAATACAATTCGACGGAAGTTTAGGGATGCTATCTAATTTGATCTCATGCTCTTCGGCAACAGAGGCAATAACTTCTTTATATGTTAGTGGATTTATGTTGCCACCTATAATGGGTTCAGTACTAGCGTACGGCTTTTCCTTTAGGAATTTTTGATACAATTGCCCCGCAACAATAAATACCTTGTAAGTGTCTTTGTCTGTTATTCGCAGTAGCTTTGCATCTAACAGCTTGCTATATATCGATTTAAATACGCTGGGTTTTCTAATACTCCACAAATCAGTGAAGCTGATTTTTTTCACGAGTGCGTATTCTGAAATTTTGTCGAGACAAGAGACAGTAACGGAAGGGGGGTGTCCTTTTGCGTTACCCACTGATAACCATCCCCAAAACGCCTTCTTAGTTGACTCGGAGATATCAGAAGCCGCTGAAGCAATTACCGCTTCTGATTTAGATGTTTCATTCTTGAGTTTTTGTTCAAACTTCATTGCTCGCGCCTCCTTTCTTCCGGTTTTGAATCATATCGACTGTTTTTCAAGATTGTTCTTTTTCTTCCATATCCATAATATCATTGATGCCACAGTCAATAGCCTTGCATATTTTTAGCAGAACATCCGTTGTGATATTCTCGCCTTTGCCTAGTTTTGCAAGTGATGTCGTGCTGATTCCCGATGCCCGCTTCAAATCACTTTTAGTCATTTTCTTATCAATCAGCATCTTCCATAATTTATTGTAACTAATAATTTTAACCATTATTATTACACCTCGGTTCTTGAATAGTCATTCTATCAACGATCTCCTTCGCCTGGGTGCGTCTTCAGCATAGGACACCATACTGTTTTACGACGGTGTCAAACCGAGCATAGTACCCGCAGCCTGAATTCATTAAGCATGATAGTGTATTTACAGCCCTGTGCCTGCTTCTACCAAGATACCGGTGAAACTAGGTAAAAACATTATAGAACTCACCTGTAAAATTATATCATTGTTATCCGCTATATGCAAAATAAAAATCTGTTTTTTCAAATAATATATTTGCAAAAGAAACTGCATTTGATATTTCTTGTTCAGTCGGCTGCGGCAATAACTATACATATAAATAAATTGCATGAAAATCAGTAAGCGTGATAAGTATTTCAACTTCTGTAAATTCAAATGTCATACACCAAAGTAATAACATACCATCACAGCTAATAAAAGCCGACTAGAGGTCAGTATGTCGGTATACATGATTATGATAAACTCCTTATTTCCGTTCCACAGACCATCTCCCAAGGTTGGTTCCGCTGATATTTAAACTTAGTTCGAAGAATAAATAGCTCGGGTAACCGTTGATCTGGACCGTATAGCGATCGCCTTGCCCACCAGCCTTCAGCGCTGCAGCAGGACGGACATCCAACACTTTATCAATCAAATATTCCGGCCATCTTCCCAGCGGAGGAGTCTTGGGAAAAGATTCCCGTCTGTTATTGTCAATGAAAATTCCCCTTTTGGGGGTACGGACGTTATTTTTGACCTGCTCATGCCATTAACAGGTAGTCGGCGGTTAAATCGAAGCTGTCTATCCCTAACAAGATTACTTAGACTATCCGTCTGATAAGTATTTTTGTAAAATCGGCTTTCAACTTAGAATCCCTTAAACAATTCCTTTCAATACACGCTCACGATTAAGAACCACTTTCTCGTTACCCCTCTAAGCTGCAGCTATTAGAAAGTGAGATTTACCACTTCAAACCAAGCTCGTGGACCGGGTGAAAAACAAAACAAGGAGCTGGCGCAATGTCTGTAAAAATCAAGCGACTGCTCCTTTTGAATATTCCCTATAAAAATACCACCCAAAACCGCTGTTTTATGGCGGAGAGTCAGGGATTTGAACCCTGGGTACGCTTGCGCGTACACTGGTTTTCGAGACCAGCTCCTTAAGCCACTCGGACAACTCTCCAATTAAGCATACTATATGCCCTTCCAATTAAGAAAGTATAAAATAAAACCGGGAATCGGTCAAGATGTTTGGCGTAATAAGTTTTTAGGTTATTTTTCACAATGACTGGCTAAACCCGATCTTTGATGAGCTGAAAAATCTCAATCAGGCGTTTTTGTTCGTTTATCTTTAAAAAACAGGCGCAATAGTTTAGCACATTCTTCCTCGTTCACTCCTGAAATAATTTCAGCACGATGATTAAACCGGGTGTCGGATAGGAGATTATAAAGTGTACCGGCGCATCCTGCCTTTGGGTCGAATGCTCCGAACACCACGCGATCAATTCGCGACTGGATTATAGCCCCAGCGCACATAGGACAGGGCTCTAACGTGACAAACAGCTCGCAGCCTGATAAACGCCAGCTTTTAAGTTGCCTTGAAGCTGCTCTTATAGCGACTATTTCAGCGTGCATGGTGGGATCGTTATCGCTTTCCCGGCAATTGTGGCCTGCGCCGATAATTTCTCCGTTCATGACAATGACTGCGCCTACAGGGACTTCGTCTTTGGCGTATGCTTTTTGTGCTTCAAGCAGTGCTTGTTGCA
>Ga0209616_1000251_pt1 | contig 16735 bp, 19 predicted proteins | sample FlocCalmetaG_FD_184153 | JGI IMG/M metagenome (GOLD analysis project Ga0209616, IMG submission 184153) | Freshwater bacterial and archeal communities from Indian Creek, Illinois, USA - Floc-Cal metaG (SPAdes) (version 2) | ecosystem: Environmental > Aquatic > Freshwater > Unclassified ...
TGTACGGACAGACGGAACGCTTTGGGCAACAGGACAAAATAATGTCGGGCAATTAGGTGATGGTACACTATTCCAGAGAAGCTCGCCTGTAATTGTTCATTTCCCGAATTCAGCAGCTATAACGGCTCCTGCCACGGCTATAACTGGTGTCCCTGTAGTTGTCACTTGCGCATCAACCGATAGCGGCGGCACAATAACCGCTAGAGTGTGGGCGGCAACTCCAGGTACGTTTACAAGTACGGTGACAGGTCCTGGCGGGACGTTAACGTTTTCAGCACCAGGGACTTATACAATAACTCTGACTGTTACTAATAATCATGGACTTACAAGTACAGTCAACAGGATAATTACGGTAACAAGTGCGCCTGTAGTGCCCACAACAAGATCGAGTATACCGGTTATTTCTACCGAACTTTCGTTAGAGCGCTCTTTCGTGCTAAAAGACGATGGAACGCTCTGGGCGTGGGGAAATAGCTCATTTCATTCAGGATTAGGCGATGGGACGACGATTCAAAGGCGTTCTCCCGTGCAAATACTGACAGATGTTGCTTATGTAGCAACGGGCAACATCTTTACTTTGGCTTTACGAAAAGACGGAACTCTTTGGTCGTGGGGACGGGGTGATTCTGGTCAACTAGGTCTTGGGGCAACAACTCCGGTTTTTGTGCCTACACAAGTAATGACGAATGTTGTTTCCGTTGCGGTAAGTGATAATCATGTCATGGCCATTCGGACAGACGGAACACTTTGGGCATGGGGGCTTAACACCAGCGGCCAATTAGGTGATGGATTAACAGCAAACAGATCTTTCCCTGTACAGGTACTAACAAATGTGGCTTCTGTAGCAGTAGGTCATGCTCAAACCATGGCTATTCGGACAGACGGAACGCTTTGGGCGTGGGGACTTAACGCTAACGGTCAGTTAGGTGACGGTACATTAATACAAAGGAATTCTCCTGTACAAGTGTTGACGGATGTTGCTTCTGTGACAACTGTTATGCATCAAGATTTGACATCTCTCCGCACTTTTGCCATACGAACAGATGGAACTCTTTGGGCGTGGGGGAATAATGCTCAGGGCGAATTAGGTGATGGCACAACAACGCAACGGACTTCTCCTGTACAGATAATGGCAAATGTTTCTTCCGTAGCAGCAGGCTTTAACCATACTGCTGCTATACGAACAGATGGGACTCTTTGGACATGGGGATTTAATGCTTCCGGTCAATTAGGTGACGGCACAATAATACGCCGGCTTTCTCCCGTACAAGTAATGGCGAATGTCACTCACGTAAGAGCTGGGAACAACCATACTGTGGCTATACGAGCAGACGGAACACTCTGGGCATGGGGAAGCAATACTAACGGTCAACTAGGTGAAGGTTCAGTATTACAAAGACATTCTCCTGTACAAATATTAACGAATGTCGTTTATGCAGAGACAGTCGGCGATTCTCGTACAATGGCTGTACGGACAGACGGAACGCTTTGGGCAACAGGACAAAATAATGTCGGACAATTAGGTGATGGTACACTATTCCAGAGAAGCTCGCCTGTAATTGTTCATTTCCCGAATTCAGCAGCTATAACGGCTCCTGCCACGGCTATAACAGGTGTCCCTGTAGTTGTCACTTGCGCGTCAACCGATAGCGGCGGGACAATAACCAGCAGAGCATGGGCTATAGCTCCAAGCACAGGCTTTACAGGCTCGCTTACAGGTACTGGCGGAACATTAACGTTTACAGTACCAGGGACTTATACAATAACTCTGACTGTTACTAATAATCATGGACTTACAAGTACAGTCAATAGGATGATCACGGTAACGAGGGCGGTGCCTTTGGCGGTTATAGTGGCTCCTGCAAATGCTATAACCAATACCCCAGTAACTGTTGCATGTGCATCGGCTTATAGTGGGGGGACAATAACAACCAGAGCATGGACAATAACGCCAAGCACGGGCTTTACTGGTACGCTTACGGGTACTGGCGGAACGCTAACGTTTACAACAATAGGAACTTATATTGTAGGCTTGACTGTTACTAATAATCTTGGTGTTACAAACACAACCAATAGAACTATAACAGTAACACTCCCAAATGTAGACCCTGTAGCAGCCATAACAGCTCCTGCCACAGCCTTAACCGGCGCCCCTGTAGTCGTTGCATGTGCTTCAACTGATAGCAATGGCACAATAGCCACCAGAGCATGGACTATAACACCAAGCACAGGCTTTACAGGTTCACTTACAGGTACTGGCGGAACACTAACGTTTACAGCAGCGGGAACTTACACCATAGGTTTAACCGTTACTGACAATCATGGTGCGACTAATATAATCAATAGGGCTATAACGGTTGCGTTGGCAAATGTTGTCCCTGTAGCAACCATAACAGTTCCTGCAACAACAATAACTGGCAGCACCATAACAATTGCTTGCCTTTCAACTGACAGTAACGGCACAATAGAAACCAGAGCATGGACGATAACTCCAAGCACAGGCTTTACAGGCTTGCTTACAGGTACAGGAGGGACATTAACGTTTACAGCGGCAGGGACTTATACAATAAGCTTAGCTGTTACGGACAATGAAGGGGCTACAAGTATGGTCAGCAGAACAATTGCTGTAAATGCGGTTCCTATAATAACCGCAACAATTCCTGAAGGCACAGTAACAGGTGCTTCTGTATTAATTACTTGTTCATCTACTGATAGTGATGGCGAAATAATTAGCAGAGAATGGACAGTAACTCCAAGTACAGGCTTTACAGGTTCGCTTACAGGTACTGGTGGTGCGCTAACGTTTACAGCGCCAGGAACTTATGTTGTAAGTTTAACTGTTACGGATAATGAGGGAGCTAAAAGCGTAATCAGCAGAACAATTACTGTAAACGCGGCTCCTGTAATAACCGCAACAATCCCTGAAAGTGCTGTAACGGGCGTTCCTATAACAATTACTTGTTCCTCTGCTGATAGTGATGGCGAAATAATTAGCAGAGAATGGACGGTAACTCCAAGCACAGGCTTTACGGGCTCGCTTACAGGTACTGGCGGATCGTTAACATTTACAGCGGCGGGGACTTATACTGTAAGTTTAACTGTTATTGACAATAAAGGTGCGACTAGCGTTATAAGCAGGGAAATAACCGTTACGTTGGTTAATGTCTCTCCTGTAGCGGCAATAACAGTTCCTGCCACAGCCTTAACAGGTGCTCCTGTAGTTATTGCATGTGCTTCAACTGACAGCAATGGTACGATAGCCAGCAGAGCGTGGACAGTAACTCCAAGCACAGGCTTTACGGGTACGCTTACAGGTACTGGCGGAACATTAACGTTTACAGCAGCAGGGACTTACGCTTTAGAATTAACTGTTACCGACAATGAAGGTGCTGAAAGTATAGTCAGCAGAACAATTGCTATAAACGCCTCTCCTGTAGCGGCAATAACAGCTCCTGCCACAGCCTTATCCGGTGCCCCTGTAGTTATTGCATGTGCTTCAACTGATAGTAATGGCGCAATAGCAATCAGAGCATGGACAATAACACCAAGCACAGGCTTTACAGGCTCGCTTGCGGGTACTGGTGGGACGTTAACGTTTACAGCAGCGGGGACTTATACCATAGGATTGACTGTCACGGATAATGAAGGCGCTACTCGTCTAATCAACAGGTCAATATCTATTACGACCGGAACTACTGCCCCGAACGTTACTGTTCTTAACGGTATAATAATGCCAACAAGCGCTTTAGTCGATACTGTTGTAGCGATTGCTTGTTCTTCAATAATTTCAGATAGAATAATTGTTAGCAGAACATGGACGGTAACGCCGAGCGCGGGGTTTACAGGTACACTTACGGGTGAGGGTGGAACGTTGGTGTTTAATGTGGTCGGGACATTTAATATAAGACTAACAGTAATTGATAGTACCGGAAGACCTCACTCGGGCAGCAGGAATATAATAATAACCAATATAGTTCCTGTTGCAAGAATTACTATTCCCACTAGCGCTGGTTTGGGCACACAGGTAGCTATTGCTTGTTCCTCAACTGATGCTAATGGACACATTGCCAATAGAACATGGACTATAACGCCAAGCACGGGCTTTACGGGTACGCTTACAGGTGCGGGTGGAACACTAACGTTTACGACACCAGGGACTTATACTGTAAGGCTTGTTGCGATTGATAATCATGGTGGAACAAATACAGTAAGCCGAGCAATAAGAATAATTAATGCCGCTCCCGTTGCTGGCATGACTATTCCCGCAAGTGCTGTCACTAACACGCCTGTCGATATTGCGTGCGCATCAACAGATGTGGACGGCACAATAGTTAACAGAGTATGGACTATAACTCCAAGCACCGGCTTTACTGGTACGCTTACAGGTACAGGAGGGACATTAACGTTTACAGCGGCAGGGACTTATACCGTAACGATTACAGTTACTGATAGTGGTGGCAGAATAGCCGCAGTTAGCAGGATGATAAATGTTTCGCAGCCTTAGCTGGTTATAGTAATATCGTCCCCCGAAATAGTAATTATTAAACAATAACAAAAAGAGCCGTTTTGAAGTGCGAATACTTCGGAGCGGTTCTTTTTTATTTGATTAGCTAATAACAACTAAAGCCTGAAAATTTTTAAAGGTTCTTATATTATGATTTTTTGAGGATTATTAATTACGGGCCGCTATTATAAAGAACGGCTAATAGAATCTTTGTCGTTTTAATTGACGCTTTTTGTTGATGATTTTTTATATATAATGCTCAGAACCTGTTTTCCATTATGTGGCAAAAAAAAGGTGTGCATTCCGTCATCGTTTTTGTTTATATATTAATGGGAGTTATGTGGTCTTTGTTTTACACATAGTATTACAAAGACGTTTCTTTGAAACGTAATAGTTGTCAAGACGCAAGCTCAACAATAAAAAGAAAGGAGATTATCAAATGAACTTAGTGAAGAAACTTATCGGAAAACGCGGATCAGAGGTTGTGCAGAATGTTTTGGTTCTTGGTGCTATGGGAATTATAGCTATCCTTGTAATGACAGCGCTGCATGGTGGATTTGATGCAGCATCGGATACGGCTGTATTACGCGTTGGTGCTCAGGTGAGTGCGCCCGCTGGCGTTGGCAATTAAGGCATTTAAAATTATTAAAATCAGAAAAGGAGATTATCAAATGAACTTAGTGAAGAAACTTATCGGGAAACGCGGATCAGAGGTTGTGCAGAATGTTTTGGTTCTTGGTGCTATGGGAATTATAGCTATCCTTGTAATGACAGCTCTGCATGGTGGATTTGACGCAGCATCAGGTACGGCTGTAGCGCGTGTTGGCGCTCAAGTAAGTGCGCCTGCTGGCGTTGGCAACTAAGGTATTAAGAATTATTAAGGCGAGAACAGGAGGATATCAAATGAATTTAATAAAAAAGCTTGTCGGGAAACGTGGTTCAGAGGTAGTACAGAATGTTTTGGTTCTTGGGGCTATGGGAATTATAGCTATCCTTGTAATGACAGCGCTGCATGGCGGATTTAGTGATGCGTCACTTACAGCTTCCGATCGTGTTGTGAATCAAACTTCTTTTCCTATTGAATCCCCCGTTCCATAATTTGAAGCAAGAGGCGGGTTCCGCCTCCTACATAAAATACTTTTTGTTTATTAAAGGAGAGATAAAACTATGTTGAATAAAAAGGGTTCGCAAATGATACAGGTGTTAATTGTTTTAGCCGCATTCGCTATAATAATGACCGGGGCAATATTTGCTTTGCAAGCGGCTATACAGGATGTTGGCGAACATACAGTTATTTCAACACAGCAAGATGTTATTATGCGATAAGGGGTGGAAATATAATGTCTTTACGTAATAATCGAAAAGGTAGTGCTATAATAGAAACACTTATAAGTATAAGCTTTATTACTTTTGTTTTATTTTTTCCTGTTGCAATGTTTTCTGTTACTAACAGGCAAACAACAATGTCAACATTACTTATTCATAGTTTGCAAATAGTCTCACTTGAAGGCGGTCTACCTGAAAGGGCGAGAGGATTGGTATTATTAAACGCTGAACAGTTAGGTTTTAATCCTGAAAGAATTTCCGTAAACGCCACTCATGGCGGAACCGATCTTACCAATATAAGAATTTCTAAAGGAAGTAGTTTACCAATCAGAGTTACGGTTCAATATCCGGCTAATGCGGAGGCGTATTTTATAAACAGTATAGCTAGACTAATCGGATCGCGAGAAGTGATGGACGAGGAGGGACACTTTGAGGCTACGGGATATGTTAATAGCGAATGGCTGGATCCTTAATATTAAAGACCGCGTTATAAGCAAAAATGGTGGAGCTTTTCTTTTTTTTATATTAATACTTTCGTTGTTACTTTCATCAATACTGGTAATTTCTTTTGATATAACGCATTCTATGCGACTTTCGAGAAACATAGACATCGCTCTTGATGTTTCAGCTAAAGCTGCAAGCGCCAATATAGATATGGATATTCTCCAGCTTGGAGATGTTGTTATTAAAACATCGGGTGAGAACAACGCTTTTTCTGTTTTTCGGGACATGTTTGAAAGAAACTTTCTTAAGCGCGACGAGACGGGGCATGTGTTACACAGAAATTCTAGTTTTGTTCCTTCGTGGGAGCATGGAGAGGAAGTGTATTCATTCACAAGCCCTTCAACCGGAAATAATGTAAGATTATATGTCGTGGTTAATAATGACATTAACAGAGAAAGTATAACAATTGGTAGAGCCCCTTATGCTGTAGTAATTCCTTTGGGAGATAATCCTGTTGTAGCTACGTTAGCGGTTTTAACTTATAATAGAGTGGGTATTTTAAGTGAGGACCCGATTATCATAAGACGAGTGGCGGTATCGCAATTAAACACTAGATAATTTTATGCAAAATACAAGTATAACGGCCCGATTTTTTCGGGTTTATTTTTTGTTGCGAGAGCTCTGTATCTTTTTGCATATTAGATAAGAAAGGAGGTGAAAGAAATGGGATTAAAATGTTTATGCGAAAACAAAAAGATTCGTCTATTTGTAACCAGGGCGTTGTTGATGCTATTAGTTAGCGTATTAATTTTAAGCGTGACCAACATAGCTGAAGCTGCCCCTGCTGAAACAAGACAAAGGTGGGTAATCACGCGTCCCTCTCAACCGGCTGTAATGGGAGATATTCCATACGTAAGAACGCCGGGATTTAACGAGCAATTTACTCATGTCATCAGTCCTGCAAGAACAGAACAAATAACAATACCTGCTGTTACAGAGCAGCGCACTCGTTGGGTGCCGCCTGTGATGGGTACAAGATGGGGTGAAATTTCTCCTGCTGTTTCCGAACAAGGATTTTGGCGAACAGACTCCATTCCTGCTGTGACAAGGCAAAGATGGGTGGTCACACGCGCAGCTCAATCGGCTGTAATGGGAAATATTCCTTATGTAAGAACACAAGGATTTAACGAGACGTTTACTCATATTGTTAGTCCTGCAAGAACGGAGCAGAGAACTATTCCTGCGGTTACAGAGCAGCGTACACGCCAAATACCTGCTGTAACCGAAAGAAGATGGGTTGAGACACAAGCGGCTCAACCTGCTCAGTTTACTCGCATGGAGGTTATTACAAGAGCCGGTAGGACAGAAACAAGAGGGATTCCGGCTGTTACTAGGGAGGAACGTTATAGGGATATTGAGGTTATTACGTGGTGGGAAAGAGTTAGGGTAAGTGAGGGCGGGTGGTTTGCTTATCCCGACGGAACATTTCGAAGAAGGCAACCGCAATATCAAAACGTAATGCGCACAGCTACACGGGAAGTTTGGCGCACAAGAACGGTTGTTGTTTCTCCGGCTAGAAACGAAACAGTTTGGATACCGCCTGTGACTGAGTGGCGCAATGTACAAACGCGTGCTGCTCAACCGGCCGTATTTGGCTGGAGAGACTTTGTGGTAACTCCGGCGCGTACAGAACAGTTTACCCATGTTATCAGCCCTGCAAGAACAGAACAAGTAACAATACCTGCTGTCACAGAGCAGCGCACCCGTTGGGTGCCGCCTGTAATGGGTACAAGATGGGGTGAAATTACCCCCGCCGTTTCTGAGCAAGGACATTGGGTTACGGATATCATTACTCCCGCCAGAACAGAACAAACATGGGTAGTTACTCGTGCCGCTCAACCGGCTGTGATGGGAAATATTTCATATGTAAGAACGCATGGGTTTAACGAGACATTTACTCACGTTATTAGTCCTGCAAGAACAGAGCAAGTAACAATACCTGCTGTTACAGAACAGCGTACTCGTTGGGTTCCGCCTGTAATAGGAACAATGTGGGGAGAGGTCATTCCTGCTATTGCCGAGCAAGGGTATTGGATCACAGAAACAAATGTTGGCCCCATAGCTTCAATAGCGGTTCCCGAAAATGCTACGGTTGGGATTCCTTTGGCTGTGACTTGCTCTTCATTTGATGGTGATGGAACAATAGTAAGCAGAGAATGGACTATAACTCCAAGCATAGGTTTTGCAGGTACGCTTACGGGCATGGGTGGCTTGTTGACATTTACGGAAGAAGGAACTTACACTATAAACCTGTCTGTTACCGACAACTTCGGCACTACACGTATGGCTAATAGAATGATAACAGTAAGATTGCCTAATCTATCCCCCGTAGCGGCCATAACGGTTCCTACAGATGTTATGACGGAGATTCCTGTAATTATTGCTTGCGCCTCAACTGATGCAGACGGCTTAATTGTTAGCCGAGTATGGGCAATTACTCCAAGCACAGGCTTCACGGGGTCGCTTGCGGGTACTGGTGGAACGCTAACCTTTACAATGGCGGGAACTTATGCTATAAGCCTGACTGTTACTGATAATTTTGGCATTACACATGTTACTAGCGAGATGATAACAGTTTCGGCGCAAGATGTTAGTCCAATAGCAAGGATTAACGTTAATGAAAGTGTTTTAACAGGACTGCCTATAACAATAACTTGTGCCTCAAACGATCCGGATGGCGTTATAGTGAACAGAGAATGGGCTATATCTTCAAACCTTCCATTTACCGGGGAATTAAACGGTTTAGGCGGGATATTGATATTTAATGCCCAAGCAACAACTAATGTCACTATAGAACTAACTGTTACTGACGATCATGGATTGAGAAGTACGTATACTCGCACACTAAGGGTGGTAAGGATCGGCGTTAATCTTACACATTAGACTGGGTGAAAAATTAATTGTCTATTTTTCCAGTAAACGTCCGATAAATTCGGGCGTTTATTTTTTGTTGTGAAAACTTCGTGTTTTTTTGTATATAAGAAAAGAGAGGTGGTGAAAAAATTGAGATTAAAACGTTTGTACAAAAACAAAATGGTTCATCTGTTTGTAACGAGGACGTTGTTAACGCTATTAATTTGTGTATTAATATTAAGCACGACCAATATAGCTGAAGCTGCCCCCGTTGGAACAAGGCCGCATACAGTTCAAGCAGCAGCAAGGCAAGAAACTTATCAAGTCGTTATTAGAATTCCTGTTACTGAAAGGGTCAGGGTTCGAGAGGGCAGGTGGGTTCAAAGGCCTTCGTTGTCCGCAGGTGTTCCGGGGATAATGGTCTGGATTCCTCCTGTTTATCGAAACGTGACACGCATTACCACGCGAACGGAAACTCGTACAAGACCGGTTAGAGCGAGGAACTAATCAGCTATTTCTCTGTTATAAACGTCCGAGTTTATCGGGCGTTTATTTTTTGTTGCAAAGTGTTAGTGTTTTTTTGTAAACATTTATAACTCGCAAGTTCAGAAAAAAAAGGAGGAAAATCTTTGAAAACGCTAAAGCAAATCAAAGAAAGTCCCGCAACTAAGATGTTTGATTCTTATCTTGCTAAGGACTGGCAAACAATACTATTAAAGGCTTTGGATGTCTTAAATCGGCTAGAGAAAGACAGGCTTGTCTCAACAAGGCATATCTCTCGTCCGATGGCTAAATGCGTAATTGATGGCGAAGCAAATCTTCTCGCAATTAATTGCGCGATTAGTGATATCCAGGAAATACTTGACGAAGGACAAGGAAGGTTTGTAACAAACAAGCTTTCTGAAGTGCTGGAGGTTCTTTTTGCGGTAAGAGCAAATATAATAAGAGGAGGAAAAGAAAGATGAAAGGACTAGATTTCTATAGCAAAAGATATGGAAATGATGTTGCCCCGTTTTTGGTGGACATAAAAGAGAGGGAACAGGAAACCACTCGTAAAGATGTTCCTGCAAACAAGGTTCGTTTTGTTTCATTAGCTAACGCCGTTGAAAAATGTAAAGGCGCAGAGAATCTCGCAAAAAGATTGAACGTAGATATTTCCCTGGTTGAAGACACTTCTAATCACGCAAAAATGGTTGTTGTTATAGATGGTGAACCGTTTTTGTTAGGTAGTTCTTCATGGGTAAGTATATCCGGCAGAATTGACATTTACGGTGCCGGATTTGCCGCTCTTGAGCCAGAGGATAAGGCATACGTTTTAAACGCACGGCTTCGACAGCTTGATAATAACAACATAAAGGTTATTGTCGTGTCTGGAAAAGTTAGAGCTATCATGTCTGCGAAATATTCTGTAGTACCTGCGGATGAAGTGTTCGAAGCGATTCTTGAAAAGGCAAAAGAACGTTTTGCGGATGTGTCGTGTATTACAAGTTATTACGACCACGATTTCTCTTACACGAAACTATTGTTTCCCGAACTGGCTAAAAAAATATCGGAAGCCCATGGGCTTCCCGACACGCTTATTCCTGGATTACTCGTTGTTACCTCAGATACCGGACATGCTGGTATTAAAGTGACGGCTTGTTGGCAATATCCGCAAGGTGCTTTCCAACAGGCTGATAACGAAGTATATTTAAGGCATGAGAACTCTAATGGTATTGATAAGGTGTTAGACGCAATGCCGAATCTATTTATCAAATACCAAAACGCTGCTGTAAAACTCGCAACAATGATGAACATAGAACTGAAATATCCGGCGACTGTTTTAAAGAAAGCGTGTAAGGCACTAGGCGTTGGTGACAAATATGCTAAATCATTAATGGTGTGTCTCCCGACAAGCAATGTAACAGCTTACGATATTTGTATGGAGATGTTCTCTTTGCCGGCAAGAATTTCTTGTGCGGAAGCGCCAAAATTGGTTTTAGAAGAAAAGGTCGCAAAAGCGATCAATCTTAACTACGAAAAACTGGACGAGGATTAACAAGATTTCAAATAGAGGGAGAGTCCCTCTATTTTTTTGTTCAGAACTTGACACAAGAACAAGTGTTCGTATAAAATACAAGCAGGAAATCGTTATTCTTAATAGTTGAAGTATTATAAAGGATGTGATAATATAAAAACCGATAAGAAAACGGAAAAACATCGAAAGAGATAAAAAACGAAAAAAATAAAAAAAGGAGATTAAATGAACGAATTGACACCATTAGTTATGTCGCTGGAACAATACCACCAAGTCCGCTTTTTTAAAAAAAGCGAAACTTCCTTTGCAAGTACAACAGAGGTGTACAGGCAATACTCAGACAGTCCAAGTAGGGACAAAACAAAAGAAACCTTTTTTTACACGGACGAAAAGAATATTTATATCTTCGATGCACAAAACCTGTTCGAGTTTATGTTAGAGCAAATGTCTTTGGCGGGAACGATGGAAACTGCTCGGTTTGTAACGAGTTCACAAAATGATATCTTGCAAAAAAGTTTCGCTTAAGAAAGGATTTCCGAAATGATTATTTTCCGTGACATCATACTAATCGGAATACTTTTCGTGATTTGCTATACTGACATCAAAAGAATGGAGATAGATAATGAGCCAATCCTTATTGGATTGGCTTTTATCATACCGCTCAGTATAGCCGGATTAAATAGCGTAACGACATATAGTTCAGTATATGGATTTTTTCTTGGCGGCATAGTTTTCGCCATACTTACAATTTGGGGTATGGGCGGTGGCGATGTTAAACTGATGGCAATGATAGGTTTTTTTCTCGGGTGGCAACAGCTTATTGGAATTATAATTTTGTCATTTATTATTGGCGCAGCGCTTGGCGTTTGTTACGTTTTTTTGTTTAAGAAAAGTTTCAAATCATATATCCCGTTTGGCCCGCCAATAGCTATCGCAACGGTATTAACTATATTTTTTGGAGGCGTGGTATAACACGACGCGTCATGTTGTTTATGCGGACGAGGCGTGTGCCGGAAATCCCGTTCTTATGGAAGTGTACGGGGCAATAAAAATTATTAGCGAAACAGCGAAGTTGGTGTGTTTTCCCGAATTAGTTAATTAGGGCACTAATATTGAGCCGAGTGTATGGCTATTATGATGGCGCTTGAATGCCTTGCCCCTGTAAACTTAAGTCTGTACGAGGCTTTAACGGATCCCTCAAAAAAAACGCTAAGGTTGGTGCGTTTGCGGGCAAAGCGGCGGAAGCGTCGTAAGTAATAATTGCAAATAATGGAATAGCTTTACTATTGAAAGCAAAAAATTCTACTCAAAAACTCGCAAACAACAAAAAACCGAAAAACATATACAAAAAATATTTTGCATTGTCGCCTGATACGATGTAATAAGCTCAGGGGCTGCAATTAATGTATGTAAGATTAGAAATGAGAGGCGTAATGACTTTAAATATACATTTCAACAATAAAACAACTATAAATATAGCCGATATTTGTGTGGCAAAAACTTTTATGCAGCGATTGCGCGGACTTATGTTTAGAAAAGAAATTGGCTGTGGAGCGATGGTTTTTTATAATTGCAGTTCTATACACACTTGTTTTGTAAAGTTCCCAATTGATGTTTTGTATCTTGACGAGCGGATGAACGTGATAAGTTATGTCCGAAACTTAAAGCCGTGGCGAACAAGCAGGTCAAATCTTGGCGCGAGCATTGTCATAGAACTTCCGGCGAATACACTAACACATAAACCTTTCTGCGCCGTACTGGAAAATGATACCTCAAAATGATATAATATGAATTATTTCTTAAAAAGAAAGGAAACGTATTATGCTTAAAAGGTATGCAATCCTATTATTAGTTCTTTTTTTGTTGCTCATAGCAACAGAAGGCGTGTCAGCAAACAACAGAGGCGTTATAAGGGTGTTTTTAGGACAACGAGAGATATTGCTTGACGCATCGCCTATAATCGCGGCAGAACGCGTTTTTGTGCCGATGAGAAACGTATTTGAAGCTCTTGGGGCAACGGTGGAGTGGCAACCACACAACAGAACTATCGTTGCGCGACGAAAAGGGCAAACGATCACGTTTGGGGCAAACAGTTCTTCTATTAATGTTAACGGGCGGATAAAAACAGTAGATGCAAGACCTCGTATTGTAAGAGGTAGAATGTTTGTACCGCTTAGAGTTGTTAGTCAGGCATTGGGCGCACAGGTAAATTGGAATTCAAAAACCAGAAGGGTTGATATAACAAACGGGGGAAGCGCTGCTGATACATCAGTGATTTCAGCGCGTGTACTTTCTGTAATTAATAGCAACACAATGATGATGAATGTAAGAGGAAAAACTGAAACAATAAGACTAATTGGGGTAGGCATAGCTCAAAAAGATCGCCCTCGTGCTGCGAACATACCATTCGGCCCAGAAAATCTTGATTTTATTAAAGATAAAATTGAAGGCAAAACAGTCTGGTTGACTTTTGATGTTTTCAGAAATCGCGATTCGGAAGGAAGATTGTTTGCGTATGTTTGGACGGAAAAACCAACAGAGAATAACGAGGTTGAAACCTTGTCTTATATGTTAAACGCGATATTGTTGTATGAAGGTCATGCGAAATTCGATCTTGAGACTGTGACTCCTTCTTATTTGATGCATTTAATAAGGGCTGAGCGTGCGGCTATAGACGCAAAAAAAGGTATTTGGTCGGAGCATCACCCGGATCCCACATATAACAGAAATCTTAGGGTTCTTGCAATTAATCACATTGCTGAATATATATTACTAAAAAATGAAAACACTATGGATATTGACATATCGGGATGGACAATTACAAGCGATTACTACACACAGCTCTTTGTTTTTCCTCAAGGAACTATTATACCTGTTGGAGAAAGTTTTAAAGTGGTTAGCGGATCTAACTCCCAACAAGGGCGGTTTTTGTGGACGACTGATAATGTATGGCACGACAGAAGGGCGAACGCGGCAATATATAATACAGAAGGCCTTCAGACAGGAGGCTTGCGATCCTCTCGATAAATTTTTGCTTAACATAAAGCCAGACTGTTTAGTCTGGCTTTTTCTATAATGGCCTTAGTTGAATAATGACTCTGGGGTTTTCCGCATCTATTGAGAACCTGTCCTTGAATCCTATAATCTGATCCCAGCCATCATTGGTAAGAACTTCTGCTTTGACTAACGCATCCTGAATGAACTTTTTCGCAAAAGCTATGTTGTCTTTATCTCTTCTCCTATTAGGTTCAAACCAGAAATATTTGATATAAACCGGTTGCGCAAGACGAAGATTTGGTAATTGCTGTTTTATCAATAAAACGATCCCGAGTTCGATATCCTTTTTTGTTTGAGCTGCCTCATACTTGTTTCGGCGTTCAATTTCAATATATTCATTTAGTCCTGGAAGCCTATACGGTATAGTGACATAAATCAAACCAACACTCCTTTTTTTAATTCTTTCACGCTTACTGTGATTCTTGTAGGCATATGTCTGGTTATTTCAAAAGAATAACATTGGCCTAAAATAGAACCTTTCCATTTGACTCCTGTCAAGTTTTCTATTATATCAGGATTTTTTTCGATAAGTTTATTGGCGGCCTTAAGGATTTTGTCAAACATTTCTGCATACATTTTATTAGAGCATTCGGGATAACCGGCGCACACATATCTGCATTTCGAACTTTTCATTTCTTTTGCAATCATATTCCTTCCGCAAATCGCGCATTGCAAACTTATAAATTTCCACTTTAGCATTTGGCCTCCTATTTCGCGAAAATATTTGAAAAATAACCGGCAATCCATTCTGTTAACCATATCTCTTTTGCCACCCGTGGATCGTCTACAAGGCTCTCTATTTCTTGCTGATTGGTCTCCCAGTCATCAATAGCCATGTCATCTATAGCCGCCTTAGATATTATCCTTTTTTCTTCTTTTGATGTTTTGCTTGCGGCATCCCAGCCTCTTTGGTGGCAATAGTCAGTATATGCCTTGAGTTCTTGCGAAGAATCGTTGAGTCTGAAATAAACGTATCTGCTCATAAAGTAGTCCGCCTTTCTTGTTTGTTTCACGATTTATTTTTAGTAAAAAAGGGACTCTAAAAGCAACACAAATTATAAATACCAAAAAACATTTGCAATTGGTATCTGTCTTTTATTAAAAAAGCACATAACCAATTACAGAAAAAGAAGGAGGGAGTGTATGTATTATGACTTCAAAAAACTTAAAGAGATCCCCATAGTTACGGTAATAAAAGATTGGGGAATAAAAACCAAACCAAGAGGAAATAATTCGCTCTACGTGCTGTGCCCAAATCCTGAGCATAGCGACAAAGATCTGGGTAGTTGCGTTGCCACAAGTAGCGCGAGCGTAAATGCTTTTAATTGCTTTGCTTGCGGCGTAAAGGGAAGCGTCATTGATTTTGTGGCGATACTTGAGCGGTGTAATGTTCCAAAAGCTGCTCAAATACTTGCTGAGCAATACGGAATTAGCGAGGTAGCATCAGGTTCGCTTAAAAGGAAACCTAAGCCAATTTTAGATGCTGGCGAGTGTGCTGTGTTAGGGTTGAAAGATTGTGTGTTTATAAAAATTCCCGGCGAGGAAAAAAACGAAACACAAGTTTATACCCTTATGGAGTTCGCTGAAGAAAGCAAAGAAGATTACAATGCTCTTCTTTTATGCAAGGCAATAGACAAGCTTTCGGCCATTAAGTCGTTTCTAAAAAGCGAAGACGCAAAATACTGCCCAAGAGAAATTACAGAAGAAGTATTGAGTTCTGTGATTTTAGATGTTCTTGAAAAGGGTTTAATTAAAACTTGAAAAGGAAGGTGGAAATAATAATGAGTGCGATTAATTTTCGCGAATTAGCAGCACATTGCGGACACGAACTTGAAATTGTTCTTTATGGTAGTCCGCCGATAAATGTCGCAATAGAGTGTATGACTTGTTGCGAGGTGCTGGTTGATTACGAAGACGATGAGGGTGAAGAAAATGAAAATAACACAAATGAGGAGGAAGAACATGGAAAGTAAAGTATTCGTATACCAAAGAAAACCAGGACAGTCAAAAAAATGGGCACTCCCCAAATACAAAGAATATCAATGCGTATATGTTGGGTATCTTAATCAGAACGAGTCGATAGAGAGCATATGTGCTCTGGGCTTCGAGCATTCATGGGCGGACAGCGTAATTGTTGTTGAGAATCCAGAATTAGTAACCGCTTATTATGTCAATGCGGTATTTTATGCAGAACATCCTGAGTTTGCAAAAAGCCATATGATGAATAATTCGGATTATAGAGATACTATCATTTACAGTTTGTGTGCAGAAGATGTATTTAACGTCTTAAAAGGATTGAAATTGACTAAATTTGAGCAGGAAGAAATAAGAGAAATTGTTGCCGAAGTTAAAAACAATCTCTGTATCGACTGGTATGAGCATATTAGTTGTATTGTAAAAGATTATGTTGAAAACAAAAATGAAAAAGAAGGAGATAAGTTAAGATGTATTGCGCAAAAAACGTTTCGTTAATT
>Ga0209616_1000258_pt1 | contig 16545 bp, 4 predicted proteins | sample FlocCalmetaG_FD_184153 | JGI IMG/M metagenome (GOLD analysis project Ga0209616, IMG submission 184153) | Freshwater bacterial and archeal communities from Indian Creek, Illinois, USA - Floc-Cal metaG (SPAdes) (version 2) | ecosystem: Environmental > Aquatic > Freshwater > Unclassified ...
CTAATACTGCAGCTGCCTCAATGTTTTTTCCTGCAGAAAATGCACGAGACATGTTTCTTAATAATGGTGTAAAAGTTTTAAATGTGTTTGCAGCAACAGCAGATCTTGCAGCTAATGATGTAGCTGCTGCTCCAGTTTCTAATCCTGCAGCCAATGATGCAGTACCTGCACCAAGAGCCCCACCAACTCCTTTTAAAAATGCATTAGCTAAGTTACCACTAAACATAGCACCAACAGCAAAACCAGCATTCTTTACAAGTTTATCAAATACAAAGTTCCAGCTTATTAAGTTATCAGAAGAATACCATTTAGCATTCTTCTCTATATCGTCATAATAGTTAGGAAGATATTTTTGATCAACTTCATCATTTAACTTTTGCAAGTTATCCATGATTGGATTACTCCAAATATCTGAAAGTTTACCACCAGGTAATGCAGCTTTTGCAGTACCATAAACCATACCAAATCCACCAGCTATAGTAGTAGCTGCTAAAGTACCAAACTTTAATGTGCCGTTAACTGCTTTTGAAAGAGCCCCTTGTTGTTCTGCCCAAGCATTTTCATTGTTAGCACCATACACTACAGAGTCATATCTACCAGTTAACTCCGAAGCAACGTCTGATGCAAAAGGAGTTTCACCTGATACTAATCTAGGATTCTTAGGAGTGTTATTAATCATCTGCCCCAAGTCATCAATAGTCATGTTACTTTTACTTTGTAACGTTTGACCGCCATCTACATCAATTGGTTGAATGCGTGGTGCTTGAATACTTAAAACCTTTGGTGCATCTGGTCTAAGAATACTTGATGATCCGTATATGTTATCTGGCATAACTGTTAATTATTTTTTCTGATTTTGTAAATAATTACTAAGTGTTGATTGTAAAATTTGAATGTTTGTTTTTCCAAAAGTTTCTTCAACACCTCTGTCACTATTTATTATAGTTTGTCCAAAAATAGTAGTGAACTTTCCATTAGGAGGTTTTATGTAATGTATCATTCTATATCCACTACCTTCAGCAGCATCAACTGCATCTGCACGATATGTCCATCCAGCTTTTGTTATAGATGGATCAATTTTGTTTTCTTTCAAGAATGCTCCTTTCCAAGCATCTGGTGATGTAACTTGATATGTAGAATTTGTAGAACTTGTTTTTCTATTACTACGAATAGCTATTTGTATAGGCTTTCTTTCATAAGCACCAAGCTCAATCTCAGCTAATGTTTCTAAATCATCTTTACTGACATCATCAATTACATACTGCTTAGCTAATCCTGTTTTGTCAGCTTTTGTTGTAATAACAATTTTACCTGTCCAATCTTCTCTAAATGTTGTAGGTTTTTTACCAACCCAAGAAATAGAAGTAGCACCATCTAGTGCTCCTAAAACTTCTGCTTTACTTGCACCACCTAATGATCTTTGATCAGCAGCAGAAATATAAGTAGCAACGTTAGCTGTAGATGTTTCTCTTTCTGTAGCTTCCTTCCAAGGTAAACTACCTCCTGTAATATCACTAACCCCTACAACTTTTTGTAGTTTTTCATTAAGCAGTCTATTAAAATCAGAGTTCCCTTTAAGGAATGCACTCATATCAATTTGTTTTCCAAACTCTCTATGATAATTTTTACCATACTTAGCTTGAAGAATAGCATTTGCTTCTTGTCTTTTTTTAGAAACACTACCAACAAAAGGTATTCCTGCCATGAAGCTTGATTCGTTTTCTCTATATAAAGGGTGTGCTGGAGTTATTTCTCCATAAGCCATATAATATAATTCTTGATCTTCTGGACTAACTACAACTTCTTTACCATCTATATTTATTTTTTTACTTGTACGAACAGCAGGAGCTCCTTGATTAGCTGCATTAATATCTTTCCATGTTTCTTCTGAAAGTCTAGCAACCATCTGAGTATTTTTAACTAACTCCTCAGAATAGTTTCCATAGATTCTATGCTTCGCTGCATCATTAGGTGAAAACTTCAAACCTTTTTCAATGTATTCATTTTGAAGACCATCTACTGTTCTAAATAAAAATTGTTCTCTAGTAAGTTTATTATTTGGATTGTTCTTATTATATAAGGCAACATGACCGTCTAAATTTTTTACTAGTTTTTCTTTTGTAAGATCTTGTGTTGGATACATCTTCTTATACATGTCTGTATATAGTTCCCAAGCTGTATTTGTTTTTCCTTTAGCTACTGCTGCAACATCATCATGAACCATATTAATTGCATAATTCACAGGAAGCTCACCAGGATTAGAACCTTTGAATAAAGATAGGTCTTCTGGTTTAATTAACTTACCTGCTTTAGTAGGATCAGGTTTCTTCTCCCAAGTTCCTGTTACAGGATTAAAGTTTCTATCTCCATAAAATTCTTTCCACGCACGAGCATTAGCACTTGCAGATATTGCTGCATTTTGTGCAGATATTTTTAATGTAGCATTTTGATATTTTACTTGATTGTTTTCTTTTAGAATGTCAAAAGCAAACCGTTGATCCCAGTTCTCTTGTTGTTTACCTTCATTAACTCCAAAAGTTTTAGATAAGTCTTCTTTCAAAAACTCTTTCATTAAGTCACTCTTAACAGAATTTTCGTAATAGTTTTGTTTAAATGCTTCTGGATTTTTTTGTGCAAACTCATATATAGTTCCAAATTCTTTTTCACTTTCAAGTTTATTAGAATCAAGATTTTTTATTCGTTCTTCATAAGCTGCTTTTTCTTCAGGAGATATATTTTCTGCAGTTGCTAAGTTTGTAAGATTTAATCTTTCTTGATCAAAAAGAGAATCTAATTCCTCATGCTTTTCAATAAGTGGATTAAGCAATGTTTCTACATCAGTGTTTCTATAGTTTGCCCAACCATCAATCTCTAATTGTTTCTTAACATCACCTCTACGAAAAACATTACGTATACCTGCTTCTACTGCAGCTCTATTTGTCTTAAGTTTTTCAATAACTTTAACATCTGCATACTTAACCTTCTCTTCAAAAAGAGGCTTACCCTCTTTATCGACAGCTTGTTTCTTGCCATCTTTATCCATTATAGGAACACGATAAATCTTAGGCTGCTTAGTAGTTGGATCTGTTTCAAGAAGTTCTTCTATAGTTTTCTCATCTAAACCAGCCCCTACTAATTCTTCTTTTAAAGCTTTAGAGAAATTTGTATAAGGAGCGTAGTCATCACTGAATGTGATAGGATTACCTTTTCCATCTGTTAAATCTGTTCGATTAGCATATGTATTTAATCTATCTGCAAAGAAATCATCATTGTGTTTATCAGTTAATCCTTTCTTTTCTAACTCTTTAATCTTTTCAAATTGTGATTTGATATGAGCTGTAGATCTAACTGCAGCTTGAATTATAGGATCTTTGATAATAGTACCTGTCATTCCTGCAGTGGAGTTAACTAGTTGTTGATCAGAAAAATCACCAGCTGCCACAGTACGTAACTTATTACCTAGTTCATTCATCTTTGACTGAAGGTGTTGTTTATCTACATTACTATAGACATCTAATCCAGCAACATTATCAATAGATTGCTGAATCTTTTGAACACCTTGATCGTACTGGGCTTGCTTCTGCATACCAACCTTCGCCATCAACTCAACTGGGAGTTGTTGTACGTAAGGGTTGAATTGCGAAATTGCGTCTGTATATGAAGCCATAAGATAGTATAATTAACAAATATAATTTAAAATATTACATATACAAAGACTACTAACAAAAGTTAGTAATCTTGTATAACGAGTTTGATTAGAGACCTTTGATTGCTTTTACGATTGAACCATTTCTACTCAACACTGTATCATCATCTTTAGTAGTGCCTTTCTTTCTCATTGCTTTATAAAACTCATATCCAGCAGGAGCAACTCCATCTGAGCTTCTTCCATCACCAGACATATTCCATTCGTAAGGAGCATTCAAGTTGTATGCTCTACCTTGTGGATCGTAACGATAGTTGTATGTATTCTCTAGAATAGCTAATTGTTTGTTTTCCAATTTATTCTGTAGCGTTTTTGCAGAAAGAGAATTAAGAATTGCTTGGTTTTCTTTTCTTGTATTAACATCAACTGCAGCCATCTTATCAGCTTGCTCTTGACGAATACCTAAGTTCTTTAATCTAGCATCATTCATTGTCTGACGATTTGTTTCCATTGAACGTTGCTGCTCACCTTGATTCATTCTGAATTGTTCTCCTAACACTTTGTTCTTAGCCTCAGCAGCTTGAGAAGCAATCATAGCTAATGCAGCAGGATTGTTCTGAGCCATTCTTTCAGCAGCACGAGATTGAGAAGTAATCTGATTTAATTGATCTTGTAAACTAATTCTAGTTGGTTGAGATAAATCAGGAGTGTACGTTTGTGCAAATACAGGTTGTTTTTGATTAGTAGCCATTGCATACATCTCTCCTGCCAATTGTGAAGGATCAAGAGGTGTTTGATTACTAGGACGTGTATATCTCATCACTGAACGAAGTGCATTCATCCATGAAGGAGATATGTCTTGTGTAGATGATTTTTTTGTAAAGGATTCATTTCCTTGTCTTACAGGAAATACACTTGGTGTTGATGATCCAACTGGTACAAAATCTCTAATTGGGAATTGACCAACTATTTCTTGAGAGTCAGGTCCTTCTCCTGGAGCATATTGAAGTGGCTCATTAAGATCTGGTAAATCACTGTTACGATATACAAGAGGATCAATCTTAGGTGCTACAACTTTTACTTCATCTAATTCTCTAGCACCTAAATTGTTTTGTCTAGATTGTGCAATTTGATCAGCTAAATTAGGAATGTAAGCACCTGGTTGTGTTTCAGTAATTGGGGAAAGTGCAACAGCTCCTCTTATTGGAGAATCAATTCCAACAGAATAATTATTACGTACAGGTGCAGCAGCGGTATTAGTAGCAACAGCAGCAGGTGTTGCAGCAGCTTGTGCAGCTACTGGTTTAGGAATATAGTCTTGAGAAGCAAAACGTGCTAATCCCATATAGTCATCATAGAATTCTCTAGATGTATTAGGATCAATAGAACCAAATGCTTTACCACCTTTAGTGTTAGCTGCAACTAAACTATCATAATATCTATTTTGCTCTTTATCTAAGTTAGCTAAAAATCCTTCTGGATCTTTCTTATAACTTTCGACCACCTTTGCTATTTTATCTTTATTCTCTTTAAATCTTGATGATTGTATAAATTTATTTTTTTCTAAACCTTTTACTCCTAATGCTCTAGCATTATCTATTGCTTTTTTTCTTTCATCAACAGTCATCTCATTACCAGCAACAAGTAATTCACCATATGGATCACCTGTGTTAATAGCCATCTGTAAAGCACGAGTTCTTAATCCTGGAGGAAGATCTTTAACCATAGACCAGTAGTTCTTGTAATAGTATTCTTTTGCTTGCTCAGGAGTTTTTATTTTAGGATCGTTTGTTCCATAGTTAGAACCGCCTCCACGATAATCACCAGAAGCAGAACTATTAGCTTGTTCTAATGCCATAGCTTGATTAATAAAGTTCTCAAATTCAGGATCGTAAGTCTTTTTAGCTTTTCCACCTGTCTGTAACTTAGCACCGAACTCAGCATAAGGATCATTAGCTTTAGCATATTTGATTTTACCTTTTGCTAATGCATCTGATTCTAAACCAAATTCTTTTGCTGTATCAAGAATTGCATTCTGCTCAGCTGCTGCATCTTTTTTCTTCTCAGCAATTTCTTTTAATTTCATATTAGCACCCATTAAACTTGCTTGCCCTGTGTTTAATGCTAACTTATCAAATTGATCATTAGCATCAGCATTGTTAATTAACTTAGTATTCTTTTCAACTATTTTATTTTGCTTAGCTTCTATCTTAGATAAGTCAGCAATATAGTTTTTGAATTTTTGTTTTGTACCAGGTTTCATTAGATTACCAAATACAAGTAAGTTACCTTCTTCATTACCTTCTTGCATAGAACCGCCATCTTGCATAATTTGAGCTGGTTCTCCACCTTCAACTTCTACACCATTCTCTCCAAATGAAATAGGCATACCACCATTATCATGAGATGGTCCTCTGAACATAATTGTTTCTCCGTTGTTTGGTAGGAATGGATTATATGATAATGTTTCAGCTTTACCACGGTGAACTTGTAAATCACCACCCATAGCCATCTGTCCACCATCTTTCATTTGATATGGTAAGTCACGTCCTGTGTACATAGCTCGTGCACTTGGAGGTGTGTAATCTACTTGTGCAAGATGACCACCTGAACGTAACATATCAGCATCATTGGGAGGTGCTAATAATTGATCCATAGAATAATCACCAAACTTAGCAATCACTTGTGGATTGTATTCTGGATTCATATATCCTCCATTCTCATACTCAGGAATACTTCCTCCATTTTTTGTGTATGCTCCAAATTGCTGTTGTCTAACTTTACCAAAGTTATTGGATGCAAAAAGTGTATCACGTTCTTCAGCCAAAGCTTCTTGTTCAGCTGCAACATCACCATCAAATATTCCTCCTATTAATCCACCAGCAACTGAACCAACCATTCCCCCAATAGGACCAAATGCTGCCGTACCTGCAACACCTCCAATAGCACTTCCTATTTGACCTGCATTGCCTTGTTTAAATCCTCCACCTTTAGCAGAACTACCTGCACTACTTGCAAAGTTACCAAGTAGTGGCGTAAGAGTTGAATAATTAATACCTCCTCCAGCTTGATATTGTTTAGGATTACTATCATTCAATGGTTCATAACCAAGATCAGAATACATATCACCAGGGTTATACATGTTCTGAATCTCTGTAGGATTACCACCTATCATCGCACCATTTTGTGCAATACCATATTTGTTAGGATCATTCACTAACATGTCTTCTGGTCTTACGTATTGACGTTGAGGAAGTTTTTCTTGCGGTGCATTTGCAGCAAGCTTAGTAAGTTTAGCATATCTTCTAGCCTTATCTAAATCTTCTTGATCTTGCATGATACCACTAATACCACTAATGACTTGAGGTAATGCAGTTATGCCCATACCTACTGCATTATTTGTAGTAAGCATTTTATTTATTCCAGAGATATCATCAAAAGTCATACCAGGTAAACCAGCAACAGGTATACCATTCTTAGCTTTCTTTAACTGTTTACCATGCTTCTTCATGAAAGCCTCCTCTGTAGGAAACTTCTTGTAGAATTCTTTTTCAGTTTTAACTCCAGCAATCTTTAAAATTTGAGCTTTCATATTATTGATATTTGTCTAACCAGCCTCCTGGTTGTTTGGTATTGTAATTAGTAAAGTTAGTTAATTGATCCAGCTTTGTCAACTGTCCACCTTGTTCCATTTTCTTTGCATTAAGTAAGTTATAATAATTTTTAATCTTATTAACATACTCACTCTTGCCTTCAGCATCTCCTGTCTTTAATGCATTAGGAGATTGCCACATATATCCTATCTTTTCTATATCAGTTAATTTAGGATTGTTACCTTTAGTCTTCATGTTTAGAGATAAATCTCCATCTTTATTAACAAAGGTATACTTATCTGACTTAGTTAATTTTTTAAGATAGTTATTAACTTGAGATGCATCTTCATCTTTATATCCTGGAATTTGAGAATAGGGAATACGTTTGTTTAACTCATCAATAAATAAACCATCTTTATTTAGTCTACTATTTGTAGATCTAAAGTTTTCAATAAATCCAGGTTGTTTAAATGTTTTAACTCCTGGCTTTAATCCTTTCTCATATAAACGTTTAGCATCTTTATCAGCTACACTTAAGTACATCATTGTAGCAACTGCTGAGGCAGAAGGATCTAATAAGTTAGTAACAGAAAGTTTAGTTTTATATTGTTTATCTAATGCTGATTTTAAACGTGCATCATTTTTAATATTATTTGCATTTAACTGAGTCATACCTTGTGTACTACCAAAGTTATCTGAAAAACCTAATGCTCCTCCTCCCTCTGATTCAGTCATTGCTAATGCTAAAGCAGTGTTTGCAAGTCTATCATATTCAGCATTACTTATTCTTAAACTACTTATTAACTGTCCTTTATTATCAGAAAGAGCTTTTGCAAATGTACTTAACTTATCCACATCTACGTTTGGAGAACGTAGTTTACCATCTTCTTTGATCTGTGCCCAAGGCTGTTTAGTTGCACCTATTAATTTATTTATATCAGCTGTATAAGGAGTTAGTTCAGTTTTTAATATACCTTTCTTTGCTAAGTTTGCTCTTGTATTACCAGCTACACTTTTAGGAACACTGATGTTCTCTATCTCATAACCTAATGCATTTTTCAAATCTTTAGCTATGTTAGAAAGAGTTCCATATTTATTTAAGTAAGAATCATAAACAATAGGTTCTCCTTTTTCATCCCAGTTAACTACTTCTGTAGTATGATGTGAAGGTTGGTATCCGTATTTTGTATTTAGACCTTTTTGACGATTTGAATGACTAGTTTTTCTTGTACCAGCAGGTCCCCATCCAATAAAAGATGACATAGGAATATCTGTTGGAATAGTTTGTCCTTTAGCTTGACTATATATATTTTTACCCCCAGCCTTTACAATTGCTCCGTGTATGTCCCAACTGTCAGCAGATCCAAATGAACTATCTCCTGCAAAATAAGGATATTGCTGTACTTGTTTTTCAGTAGGTTTAGAAGCTGTACTTATTAATCCTAAATCTTTTGTCCATATGTCACCACTAGTAGGTATTCCTGGTACTCTACCAGCAAGCATGTCGTGACCTTTTCTAGTGTTCTCTAAACAATTACCACCAGGACAATATCCACTGTTATCAGCATTTACATATTCTAACTCTGCAGGAGTCATTGTCAAATCTCCAAGATTAATCAATGGTTTCTTCTTAGGATCAATCTCACCCCCATCATCCATCATAGGATACTCTGTAACAGACGATCCTTGATAAGTGTAGTCTTGGTTAGGATACATCATTTGCGTGTCTCCTGTGTCAGATATACCTAGTACAGGATAAGGTACACCTTGCATTGTTATTTGGTTAGAACCAATCTCAGTGATTTCTCCTGGATGATTGTATTGTCCCATGTCATCTTTAATCACAGAACCATTTCTAGAGATAGTCTTAGGTCGGAAGTCAAGTCCTTCTTGATAGTATTTCATCTCCATACCATTCTGTGCCATAGGCATTCCTTGTTGAGGATTATTAGCAGCAATGGTATTCATCAATTTAATAATGTCCTTATCTTTGTATAGACGCATTGATCTATTCCAATACTCATCTTTATCTCCTTTAAAGTTACGTAATTGGTTAAGATGTTTTTGTTTGAACTTACCACCTTTGAATGAATCATAGATACCTCTATCTTGTAAAGCTTTTCTTAATTCTACAAGGTCTGCTCTGTTTTCTTGAGGAGCCATATCATGTTCTGCAGCTTCTTCATTACCAGATACATTCTTCATGTTTAATCTAGAAGTAAGCATATATTGTTCTGCTGGCTTTAATGCATCTTCTCCAAAACGAGTAACACCAACGTGTCCCCATTCATGAGCAGCAATATCTCCGAAATTAGCCCAATCGCCTAATCCTCCTTGATTATAGTTAATCTTAGTTTTACCTGACTCATCACCATAAACATAATTAGGACCAAAGTTAGTGTAAGTATAATCATCATTGTTCATACCTAATACACTATCTTGTCTTCTTTTTATCTCATCAGGAGAATATCCTTGCTTTTGTAAAAGACTTAAATAGTTAGGGGACTGAACATATTGTTTATTAAATGATTCAGCAGATGCGTTAGCTTTCTTAAGCTCATCTATTGGTACAGGAATATTAGTTTTTATTTGTGTGCCATCTTGTGCAGAAGCCATTGTCTTCTTAGCATATGGACCATTAGAGGGAATACCTTTCGTGCGTGCGTATGTAAATCCTACAGCACCTGGCATAGAACCTCCCATAGCAAACTGTCCTCCCCATGCAGGAGAATAGTTTCTTCCTGTTGTATCATAACCTTGTCCTACAAAGTTAGGAGGGAATGATGTGGAGGCATCATTATAGTTTGGTTGTATAGGACCACCATCATCATACTTATCTAACCAACCACCATTCTTCTTAAGTTTAAAATAGCTACCTCCTAGATTTTCAGCAGTTCCTTTATTAACTAAGTTTTGCCAACGAAGTAAACCTTCACCGCTATGACCATTACCACCACTTAATAAATTACCTAAATTGTTTCTCTTTAATACTTCATTAATAGCTTTGTTGTATTCACCACTTACACCTTGAGTCATTAAGTGTGAAGGTTTTATTTGTGATGAAGTATTTGAATACAAATCCATAAATGGATAATCTCCAGTTTTTGCATATCCTAAAGTATTAGCCCATTTATCTAGGCCAGAACTTTTGGCCATCTCGTATTCTGTTAATGGTTGTCTATTTGGAAATACTATCTCTGAAAACTTCTTAGAACCATAAGGTTGCATTTGTCTTGAAAGATGTATGGTTCCTGCATTTACAAGTTGGTTTGTAGCAGGATCTATAAATTGAGTTTTAGCTATTACGTCTTTTAAATCATCAGTTCCTTGTAAAGCAATACGTAAATCAAGTGGTGATTTCTTTACACCAACACCCTTCATTAATTCCTGATTTATCTCATCAGATAGTTTTCCTAAACTTATATCTTTTGGTAATTTTTTAGGAGGGCTAACTAACTCTCCTAATTTTCTATCTGCAGTAGTTATTGCAGTTGATGCTTTATCTTTTAATTTATCTAATAGTGATTTCTTTTGGATAAAACTCATTGGCATAGTTGTACTACCCCAATCTACATTATTAGCACGAGCCGCATAACTATCCCATATATTATCAAACTGTCCTTGTGTAAATAAATTATCGCCACTTTGAATAGCTATATCTCTATCAATAAGTCGATCTACAATAAATGGATCATCAATGTCAGGATTAGGACGATAATAAAAATCTGGAGATTCACCAAAGTCATCAGCATAGTTACTATATATGTCATTCTCAGAATTCATAAGTGCCTCATCCATTGATCTTGCAGGAGGAGCAGTTATATTAGGCATATCTGAAGTAGGTCTGCCATATTTCTGCTGAATAGCACGAGTCTTCTCAGCAACTTCTCTACCGTAGTTATCTAATGTATTATATGTATCTGCAACATCTGCAACGTAATCAGTTGCACCTGCAACTTTTGCAGCATTAGCTGGAATATTTGCAGAACGAGCAAAAGGAGCATAAGCTGCTAGTCCAAGTCCTCCAAATCCTGCATTCATTAAAGCAGATTCATAATTTCCCTGAGCTACATCTCTTCCTGATAAATAAGCAGAACTTCCTGTAGTTAATAATGTACCTGCTCCTTCAAGAGCTGGACCAACAACTGGTCCTGTGAATGGAGCAACTACTTCTAATCCCCCACCAATGAATTGTGTAGCATTAGCAATCTTATCATACAATTGATTTCTTTTCTCTTGTGCAATTCTATCTTCTGCAGCTTGTCTCATTGCTGAAGAAGTAGGTGTTTTAGATGCAGCATTAAGATAAGTTTTTCTTCTAGCTAGTTCTTTTTCTCTTTCTATTCTTGCAGAATCTTCTACAGATCTATAGTTTAGAGCAGGGGATTGTTTAGTCTCATCAATTTTTGCAACATCTCTACCAAATGTCTTTGGAACATTTTGTATATACTTACTAGCTTCTCCACCTTCTTGATATTTATCAAGCCAGCCACCATCTTTCATCGTGTTGTCTTTACCACATATGTGACACACATTCATATCTTTCTTACTGGAATCTGATTTATTCCAAGAATGACCACAAGAACATGTTACTTTACCAGACATTATTTGTAAGAGATTTGACTTGGAGCTAAAATGAATTGAGATACTAAGTGAGCATCAGAACGATCATCTAAGATGTGTCTTACTAATAAACTCTTAGCTCTTAATGGATCTTTACGGAATGAACGTAAGCCATAATCCATGTTACTTTGATTAAGCACTTTATCTATAGACAAAGATTCACACGATTGATTAAACAAAGGTAATAATTTATTTGATACAACTGACCAAAAAGTATTGTATTGATAAAAACTATCCGACTTAGTAAATATGATAGTTTTACTATCAGCATTGTATTGAGGATAAGAATTATAACTTTGTAAATTACGCATTGGTTTAGGAACCAATTTTAATAATCCTGTACACTGCTGACCATTGTATAAGATGGCCTTATTGAAATATTGATCATCAGTTTGAACTTTAGCATTCTCATTAAACACACCAGCAACTGTAGGAATGTATTTATATGCTGTAGTGAAGTCTTTGATGTTCTGTAATATCTCGTCTTGGTTTTGATAGTAGAAAGGATACTCAATAACATATGGTCTTATAACTCCATAGTATTTATTGTAGTTAACAGTATCAGTTAAGTGTCTCCACAATGTTCCTGTATTACTTTCTACTAAACGAATGTTATTAATATCCTGTTGTGATAAATATTCAATCGTAGTAGTTACAGATAAATTACAAGAGTCTTTTGATTTTAATGTAACAGAAACAGCAGCATCTGCAAACATGTAAGATGCTCCAGTAATTAAGGTTTGCATAGCTACATTAGTAGCTACGACATTCCCTAAGTTATCTGTTATATCAAATGGTCCTTGTACTCTGTTACCAAGTGATGTTAATTTTATGACTATTGATTTCGGCATCTTTTTTTATTTATGAACAAGGTCCTAGATAAGTTGGGTAAGAATAACTATAACTGAAAGGAGTACCTAGTAGTCTACATATATCTATAAATGAGCCATCTGATAAACTTTCATTTACTACAGTACCAAAACAATTTGTATATTCTATGTAATCTGTAAGTCCAGCTCCATTATCATTGGTCATACGTAAACTCTCGCATGTTGGAGGTACATAACATCCATCAACTTCATAGATTCTATATGGTGGACAAGTTCCTGTTGAACAAGGATTTGCTTGATATAGATTAATTACCAAGTCAGGTCCTATACAATAAGGCTCACCTGTATCTAGACAAATTGGAGAATAGTCACACGGTAATCCTGAAGGTTGTGTAAATACATTTATTTTATTTCCTGATACCTCAATAAAGTAATTATTGTATGTTGAAGAACAAGGGTTTATGTCTTTAAACACTTGACCTGTTGTACAAGATGGTTGGTAACAAGCTTGGTAGTTTTGATCTTGATAACTAGCAGTAGTATCTGGATATGTATTAGATGGGTTAGGTGATTGCCACACTCCATTCAATAACCATCTATCAGATCCTGAGTAACAAGCATTATCATTAATATATACAGGAGCTGAATTAACAGTACCATTTGAGCAACTATAATATGTGCCCACCTGACCACCTTGATTCTGTACAAGAGATGCTCCACAAGTACCAACGTTACATGGATATGTTTCAATAACACCTGTGTTAGCATTGTTACATGAGTACTTCTGAGTTCTGGTTAAAGTTTTTGCAGCATCACAAGTATCAACAAAATATGTTCCTGTACACGCTACCGTACAATCTGGGTTTGTCTCAACAACGCCTGTAAATGTATTATTACAAGTGTAAAATTGGCTTCTCTTACTTTGATTATTTTCACAAACCCAAGATCCAAAGTAAGTGCTTGTACATGCTACGGTACAATCTTGATTCGTTTCAATAACACCAGTTTCTGCATTATTACATGTATAATATTGTTTTCTTTTACTTTGATTATTATCGCAATACCATGCACCAAAATAAGTGCCCGTACATGCAACTGTACAATTTGGATTTGTCTGAACCTGACCTGTAAGTGCGTTATTACATACAAAGCGTTGATATTTTACTGATTGATTATTTACACATGACCAGTTAGCATCAAAATAAGTATCCGTACATTTCGCAGTACAATTAGGATCTATTTCAACAACACCTGTTGGAGAATTGTTACAGAAATAATATTGATCTCTTTTGGTTTGGTTATTCTGACAATACCACTCACCGTAGTATGTACCCTTACAATTTTGATTACAATCACATGACTCATCCTCAACTACAGTATAAGAAGTAGTTCCACAATCATTAATAATTGGTTGACGCAATTGACAATCAACACAAGTTGTTTCACCATCGTTTACATAGTGATCAGCATTTAATAATACATATGTTTGTGTAGCAGTTGTTGTAAGTACAACTATACTACCTGATGCAATAGAACCACCATTCAATGTTACATTACATGCAGGAGAACTGTAGTCCACACGAATTGTAGTTCCTAATGGATAGCTTCTAGATCCAGAATCCCATGAAGGATCAGCAACACCATTAATAAATGGAGTATAACTTGTAACACTTAAACTATTACGAGGATCAAGAACTACTGATGCTACTTGTGTAGTGGTAGTAGTAGTCGTAGGTGCTGCTGTCGTTGTTGTTGTAGTGGTAGCTGGAATAATGTTATATGCATTACCAGCTAATAAACAGTCACTATTTACAGTAGCCACACCCGCTAAGTTACAAAAAGGAATATACTCCGTTGTAGTAGTTGTTGTCGTAGTGGGGGCAACTGTAGTTGTAGTTGTAGTTGTAGGAGCTGGAGGAATACTAGCAGCATTACCAACTAGTAAACAATTACTAGAAACAGTGGCTACGCCTGCTAAATTACAAAAAGGAACATAAGCTGTTGTTGTAGTAGTAGTGGTTGGTAATATAGTTTCAGTAGTTGCATTTCCTGCTAATAAACAGTTTTCTGGAGGAACAGCAACACCTGCTAGTGCACAGTTAGGAGCAGCAGTTGTAGTGGTTGTTGTAGTGCTTGGAGGACCTGATAGTGCATTACCAGCCAGCAAACAATTTTCAGATACAGTAGCTACACCTGCCAAGGTACAAATAGGAAGACGAGTAGTAGTGGTAGTGGTTGTACCTGGAGGAACTGTAAGTGCATTACCTTGTAAAAGACAACCCACTGTAGCTAAACTTGCATAACCAGCTAATGTACAATTTCCTACAATAGAAGATGCAGCAACAAATGTTAATGCACATCCTTCTGATAATCCTGAATAGAAGAAATTATTCTCAGCTATGTAATAATTAGGAATATAGCTATGGAATGAAATCCAACTTCTTGTATTCATGTTGAACGAAAGAGTCCAAGACTTATTACAGAAGTATGTGGGATTTGTTAAACTAACTATAGTTGGAGATTGCTGTGTTCCTGTATAATACTTTCTATATGTTACAGTGTATACAGGATCATTACCATATTTGATTACACCTACATAAGCAGGTTGTGGAATATAATCAAGTTTAGTGATGATGATACGATCAAACTTAGAATCGAATACACCATGTAAACCAATACCATTAAAGTTATTATCTATATCAGCATCTGGGAAGTAACGTAAGATTTCAAATGCTAAGTGGTCAGTCATAAAACGATTCACACCTGAACCAAATCCAGTAAGATCTGTAGCTTGATTTCCTGATATCAAAAATATCTGTCCACGCTTAGCATCAACAGTAATTTGTCCTTGAGGAATCTTTAACAAGAACTTATTCTGAGATCCTACATATCCAAGATTTGTTTCAGCAAAGTCAATTGGAGGAGAAGATCTAAATAATGTATCATTACCTATGTAAGCAGCTTGTGGATTACTTGTATTGATTGTAAGCATTGTGTTGTATAACAATGACTTATTCTCAAAGCGAGCAAGTACAGCTTTATTTTGAATACCATCTAATGATATTAAATCTCCGTAGTTCTGAGGGAAATCAAAGAATGATGTTGCTCTATAAGTTAACCAGTTATTTACACCACCTGTAGGATCAGAATTTTGTTCATCTGAATAGATAGCTCTAAACGGATAATATGTATAGCATGAATTAGCTTGATTAAAATCAATAGGTAAGTGTGAGAAAAAATTCTGTGTATTTTGTCTAGAATATGTAGTGTTATAAAAATATGTGTTATCAAAATTAATTGATACAAATGATTCTTGTAACCACTCATCTGGAATACCTGTACTAACTCTTGGGAAAAAGTTTCCTTCTTTGTTATTAAATGCTTGACGTAAGTCTAAATTAATTCCACTCTCACAATAGAAATATGGAATACCATAAGCAAACATATAAAACTTACCTATGTAATTTGTAAAGTTTTTGTCAATATTTGCAAGTGAATTATTAACAACTACAGGAAAATTAGGACAATCAAAATTACGTGTCTTGACAGATATTATGTTTGGAAGTGTTTTTAGGTCAGGAAGATTACCTACAGTAACATCACTAGTTATAGAATTACTAGAATGCCAAAACTTAGGATAGGCAACATTACCAAGCTCCTCATAAAATATATCAGCATCATTTACTGCACCTACTGTATTATCAATAAAGAAAGGAAGCTTTGTTTTAAATGCTAATTTACCAATGAATGTATCACCACCAAATACTGCAGAATCAGTAGGCAATGATTGTAAATCAAGATCTAATTGAAATCCTGTATCAACAGTTTCATAAGAATAAATCTGTCCGTATTG
>Ga0209616_1000259_pt1 | contig 16474 bp, 13 predicted proteins | sample FlocCalmetaG_FD_184153 | JGI IMG/M metagenome (GOLD analysis project Ga0209616, IMG submission 184153) | Freshwater bacterial and archeal communities from Indian Creek, Illinois, USA - Floc-Cal metaG (SPAdes) (version 2) | ecosystem: Environmental > Aquatic > Freshwater > Unclassified ...
TTTTTAGACAGCCTTACTTCAAATGGCGTCAGGGTGAATTTTGATCCTGCTAACCTTGTTATGGTTTTAGGCGAAGATGCAGCTTTAGCAGCAGAAATATTGGGAGAATATATTGTGCATACACATGCAAAAGATGGGATGCTTTTCAAAAAGACTGATCCTGAAATAATATATAATTTCTTTGCGGAAGGCGGAATTGAGGATTTCAGGCTTGATGATTATTTCCAAGAAGTGCCTTTGGGAAAAGGGCAGGTTGATTTTGACAGGTATCTTGATGCGCTTGCTAAAACCGGCTTCAAGGGCTTTTTGACAATTGAGAGGGAAGTTGGGGAAAATCCGGAGCAGGACATATCTGAAGCTGTACGATTCCTAAAATCCAAAATCTAATATTGGGGACGGTTCCATCGATGGGACGGTTCTTTTGAGGGGACGGATCTGCTTTCTCTTCCTACCTCTCTGAAGCTCTCGAAAATGACAAAAGCCGCTGATACCCGGATTACATAGAGCCTTAAGGATATTACCATTATTTTATCGGCTTAAGGCACATTCTTGACGAAGAAGGATTAAAATTTAAAGTGGCCGAATTTGAATCGACGGTTTACGGAATAATTTCCTTTCCGGAAAAGAACTACGCCTTTCATTCCTCTGGCATTTAACGACCGACCTTTTGCTTGCGTTTTGTCGATTTGATCACTCCTTCCTAGCGGGCAACCCGTAAGTCGGCTAATTAAGTTTAAATTTTCTTATTGCATTTTTTAGACGTTCAGCTGTCTTATTAAGTTCTTCGGTATAGCTTGTCATTTCTTCCATGCCTGCAAGTTGTTCTTCGGCAGAGGAAGCTACTTCCTGCGAAGAAGCGGCAAACTGCTGGGATAGGGCGGAGATGTTTTGGATTGCGTGGAGTGCTAGGGTCTTTTGTAGATCGACTTCACCGATTTCAAGAAGAATCATTTGCACATCTTCGCTTAATAATTTCATAGAGGAAGAAATTTGATTATATGATGACTTTGTTTCATTTACTGCCTTTATTTGCAGATCTAGAGTGCTTTCAGTAATTTTAGCCTTTCTGACAGCAGTTGCTGTTTGATTTAGTACCGTTTTTATAATTTCTCCGATTTCTTTTGTGGCGAGCATAGATTGTTCGGCGAGTTTTCGAACTTCTTGAGCGACTATGGCAAAACCTTGGCCTTCTCTACCGGCTCTTGCCGCTTCGATTGCTGCGTTTAATGCGAGCAAATTAGTATGTTTTGCTATATGCTCAATTGAATCAGTGATTTTTCCGATTGATTCGGATTTTTCCTCAAGTGACCGAATATCATCTATTATACTTTTAGTGGCGACGGAGGTATCTTTCGTTCTTAATTCAAGATTATCGATTGTTAACATGCCTTGTTCTGTATGAGAACTTGCACTTTCTGAAAGCTTGGCGATGTTTTCGGATTTTTTCGATATGAGAGACATTTTTTTTGACAATTCGTCCATTATCTTTACGCTGTTCTCGCTTTCAGATGCTTGTTCTGAAGAGCCTTTGGCTACCTCCTGCATAGATTTCGAGATTTCATCAGATGAATGAGAGAACTGATGCATTACTGAGGACACGGTGCTAGAAGATTCCGACACGGCGAAAACTATTATTGAAGATTCATGAATCAGCTGGCGAATATTTTCAAGCATTACATTTATGCTAAAGGACAATTTGCCAAGTTCGTCATTTCGGCGCAGTTGGGATTTTACCGTGAGATTTCCTGCGGCCGCTTGTTCGGCTGTGTTCATTATATTTTTGATAGCACGACCCATGCTGCCTGACATATAAAGGCCTGTTAAAAGCGAAATTAGAACTGCAGCCGAGCCAAAAAGAATCGTAAAAGATGAAAGCCGGTTGACATCGCCGAGCAATTCAGACATTGGAATAAGGCTGACAAGTGTGTAACCTGTCCTGTTAAGCTTAGAATAACTCATTAGATATTCATATCCGCTGCGGACAATTAAACCGCTTCCGTCTACATCGGGTGAGGAAAGCAAATTAGTATAAAATTCCTCATAGATAATGTTGCCGTTCACTTCCGTAATTCCATCGCTTTTTTCAGGCTCGCTGTGCTCTGAAACCGAAGAAATAATTCTTCCGTCCGGACTAACCAGATAAACCAGGCTTCCGGTACCCTGATCAACATCCATGATGAGGTTATACAAGGCATTTGCTGAGATATCAATTACGACCATCCCTAGTTTGCGACCTGTTTCAGGTTCTTTTATTTTTCTCGCCGTTGAAGCCGAGTAGGCACCGGCGCTCAAAAAAGCATTATCTAGTTCAGGGCGATTGCCCATCCAAAGCATATCTCCGTTCTTTTCAAGAGCACCAGAGTACCATCCCGAAGATGTTAAGGCCTCAAAATCCAGCCTTCTTGCTTGGAAATTAAGAGTCCCGATTGAAAAATCATTCTTATTTGCTAAGATGGAAATATTTGAAATGAATTTACCTGCCAATGCGTAATCATTGATATAATTGCGCACCGTTCCTGCAAGTCTTTGGCGATCCGCAACAAACTCGTAAGCGTTTTCGCCTGTATCCAAAAGATATTGCCTGACGTTTTCGTTTATTGAGATTCTTAAAGAGGTTTCTTCAATCGTATCAAAGACATGATTGAGATGGTTTGCCAATTGGCGAGTAGTTTGAAACGCCGATTTTAAAGCGTAATCGCGCATTGAACCGGTAAACACGTTATATGAAATAAATGCCAGAATCGAAATAGGAATTATAATGGAGAGAAATGTTGCAATAAGTTTAACACGTATGCTTGCGAAATTGAACCTGAAACCTGTGTTTTTCTTTGGATAGGAAGATTGTTTGTCTGTCATTGATGTTTTTTACCTGCCTTCCGTCTGTCATGATATTCTTCTGCATATACTATAGAACAGATTAGCAGGCTTATGTTAAATTCAGGTTAAGTTATGGTTAAGATTTAGTTAAGTCAAAATAAAAATAGATTGAGATGTGTGAGAAAGACTGCGTGATTTTTGAAACCCTTTGTTCCGGACGGGAGAGTTTTTAAATTTGATCAAGGGAATCAGTATTGCTTTTACTGAAGTATAAATGTAAAATACTCACATCAATTCAATGCAAGTAAATCTGTAGTTTGGGAAAAGAGCAAAACGTTTAATGATTTCAGGAGCACGGATATGTTAGAGTCTTTAAAAACCCCCGTCATAATCATTGACATAGCTAAGGTTAAAAAAAACATTGAAGTAATGTCGGAAGTAGCCAGGCAGAACAAATGTAACCTGCGTCCACACATAAAAACGCACAAAATTCCGGAATTGGCACGCATGCAACTTGATGCAGGAGCAATCGGCATAACATGCGCAAAACTTTCCGAAGCGGAAGTGATGGCGGATGCCGGAATCACAGACATTTTCATCGCATATCCGCTAATTGAAAGAGAAAAGATAAAGCATGCAATTGGACTTGGTAAAAAAATTAGGTTGATACTAGGAATTGACAGTTTTGAAGGTGCTGATTTGCTGTCACAGGTTGCATGGGCACAAGGAATAGAGGCAGAAGTCAGGATTGAGGTTGATACGGGCTTGAGAAGAACCGGCATACCAGCGGGTAATTTACCGGAACTCGCAAGATATACTAAAGGATTGCCCGGCTTAAATCTTACAGGTATTTTTACATATAGAGGATTGGTTCTTGACGCAAAACAAACGGATGACAGGGAAGCTGCAGGCAAACAGGAAGGCGAAGTGCTTGTTTCTTTAGCCGGAAAGTTAAAAGGTGAAGGCATAAATATAAAAGAAATCAGTGTTGGGTCAACTCCTAGTGCTGAATTTGCGGCAAAAGTCGATGGTGTGACTGAGATAAGACCTGGGACATACATATTTAACGATATGATGCAGGTGAATATTAAGTCTGCGACTATTGAGGATTGTGCGGCAAAAGTGCTTGTAAGCGTCATAAGTACGCCAAGCGAAGATATAGCAGTTGTTGACGGCGGCAGCAAAACTTTCTCCACAGACGCAAAAATGGAATCCTTCCCGTATTTTTTAAAAGGTTATGGGAAAATAGATGGACATGAAGACTTAATACTTGATCGTTTGTGGGAGGAGCACGGTGTTGTCAGGAGCAGTCTGGGCAAAACAAACTTGAAAATAGGCCAAAAGCTTATGGTGATTCCCAATCATATCTGCACTACTATTAATCTTCATGATGATGTATATCTTTTAAAAGATACTGATTCGTTGCGAAAGGTCAAGGTCGAAGCAAGAGGAAAACTTTGGTAGATAAATTATAAAAGGGAAAGGGCGAAACTTATGTGCGTATATGACATAATGAAGGAGTTAAACATTACTTTACCGCAACCACCACCGGAAATGGGAATGTATGTCCTTACAAGGGAGTTTGGCGCAAAACTGCTTTATACATCCGGATTTGGGCCTATTGTAAACGGTAGACCGGCTATAACCGGAAAGCTGGGTAAGGATTTAAGTTTTGAGCAAGGTCAAGAGGCGGCGCGAATAACTATGTTGAATATTTTAAGCGCTGTACACGCAAAGACAGGTGATCTCAACAAGGTAGCCAAAGTAGTAAAACTACTTGGCTTTGTTGCATGCTCTGATGAATTCTATGATCAACCAAAAGTTATGAATGCGGCATCACAAATTCTTGCGGATATTTTTGGAGAAAAGGCAGGCATTGGAGCTCGCTCGGCTATCGGTGTAAACGTCCTTCCCGGGAATATCCCCGTTGAAATCGAAGTAATCTTCGAATTGAAACCCAATAATGGGGACGGTTCTTTTGATTGCGAATAATTTAACAAACATTTCGCTATAACAAATGATTTTAACAGAGTAAAAAACTAAACTGATATTTTTAAAGCACTGATTTACAAGTAAACGTTAATACCTATGAAGACATTGAAGGAGTTTGTTTAATCGAAATTAAGCGTTCTCTCATAATACTTAATATAGGAAGGAAGATTTTTATGGGGAAAATATTGAAAACTCCAGTCGGCCCGGAAGGCTACGGATGGGTTGCGATAGGGGAGGAAGAAATTCAGGCTATAACGGAGCTTCTTAAAACTCCGGAGAAGCTTTTTCGGTACAGCGAGGATGCAGACACACAATCATCTTTGTTAGAAACCGAACTAGCAGCAAAAATCGGCGTTAAACATGCCCTTTTCGTCAATTCAGGAACATCGGCTTTAACTTGCTGTCTTATAGGTTGGGGCATAGGTCCCGGCGATGAAGTGATTATTCCGGCATATACCTATATTTCTACAGCAGCAGCGGTTGTAAATGCCGGAGCGGTGCCGATAATAGCTGAAATTGATGAGTCGCTCGGTATTGATCCTGAGGATGTTCGGAAAAAAATAACACCTTACACTAAAGCGATAATGCCTGTACATATGCAGGGTGTTCCGGCAAAAATGGATGCTATTTGGAAAATAGCCGATGAGCATAAATTAATCGTGATTGAGGATTGCTGCCAGGCTATCGGTTCAAAGTATAAAGGTGAATACACCGGAGTTAAATCACATGCTTTCGCATGGAGTCTAAACTACTACAAAATATTAACATGCGGCGAGGGGGGAGTCTTTTTCACAAACGATGATTCGGCTTTCCTAAGGGGTGTTTACTTATCCGATCCGGGTACTCCCATGTGGGAGAGCGAGCTTAAAGGAGATCTGCATGTTCCGGTTTTTTCAAAAGCATGCTATCGTGGAAGCGAGATTAACGCTACCATGTTGAGAGCTCAATTGAAAAAACTTGACAGTATTCTAGAGCATACGCGCGGTTTGAAGAAATTGCTGCTGTCAAACTTAAAAGAGCCTATTAACTACGTATTACAGCATGTTGATGACCCTTCGGGTGATTGTGGAATTTCGTTTGCTATAACATTCAAAACTAAAAAACTAACACAAAAATTTTGCAAAGTGCTTTTGGATGAAGGTTTGGAGATAGGGTCTTTATACAGTAAAAAATTTCCCGATCGACATATATATTCCTATTGGGATTCTATATTAAATAAGAGGGGAACAAATTCGCTGAATTATCCGTGGGGTGATCCAAACTATAAAGGATCTGCCGAATACAGCAAAGATATGTGCCCAAAAACACTTGATATACTAGCCCGTACTCTGCGTATGTCCATACATATGAACATGACGGAGGCAAATATCCTTGAGATAGCGGAATTGATAAATGAAACTGATAAGGAGCTTTGAGGGTAATCGCTTGTTCAATAAACGCAAATTCAAGGATGAACCCAATAGAAGCTAGAGGATGGAGACTAGAAGTTAGAGGTTAGAAGTAAGAAATTAAAAATTAGAGCTTAGAAGTAAGAGTTAGCGAAGGAAGAATGGAAAACGGGAACAGGAGATCTGTCCCCTCAAAAGAACCGTCCCATCGATGGAACCGTCCCCAATATTTGATGTTGACAGATGTTTTTTTTGTTGGTAGAATTTCAATCAAATATCATACGGGAAATCCTTTGACCAAGCGATAAGACCCGAACTAGCTACCTTAAGAGAGCCGGTGGATGGTGTGAACCGGCGGGCGGTTGGGTTGCATACTCACTTGCGAGGAGTGGTCCGAAAGTTTTAGTAGGGCTGAACGGGTCGGCGCCGTTAAAAGCCGCAGGTTTGAATGAACCTAATGAGGCTGCTTTTCGTGAGAGGGCAGTAAAACAGGGTGGTAACACGTAAGTTAGTCCTTTCGTCCCTTTAGTGCGGCGAAAGGATTTTTTATATCTTACGGGGAAGGAGATTTTGCATGAAACACATTTTAAGCGTACTTGTAGTTAATCATCCGGGAGTATTGGCGAAAGTAGCGGGACTTTTCAGTCGCAGGGGTTTTAACATCGACAGCTTAGCGGTTGGTGTTACCAATGATCCTAATGTGTCCAGAATGACAATATTGACTGAAGGTGACGACTCAACAGTCGAGCAGATAGCACGACAGCTTGGCAAGTTAGTGGATGTTATTAAGGTAACGAATGTGAGTGAAAATTCGGTGACACGTGAGCTTGCCCTTATAAAGCTTCGAACAACATCGGAAACAAGAGGCGAGATCATTGAGATAATAAATATTTTCAGAGCTAAGGTAGTCGATATTAGCACAGACTTTTTGACAGTCGAGATTACCGGAAATGCTGACAAAGTCAGTGCTCTTGAAGATATGCTCAAAGGTTTTGGTATTGAGGAAATGGTGAGAACAGGTATAATTGCTATTAGCCGTGGGAAATCGGTTTAATAATTTTATTTTATGGAGGAATATAAAATGGCTAAAATGTATTACGAACAGGATGTTGATTTTCAGATTATAAAAGATAAAAAGGTTGCGATAATAGGATACGGTAGTCAGGGACATGCGCATGCGCTAAATCTTAAGGATAGTGGAATTGATGTAAGAGTTGGACTTTATGCCGGAAGCAAATCATGGGAAGTTGCGGAAAAAGCAGGGCTTAAGGTTATGGATGCAGCGAAAGCCGCTAAAGAAGCAGATCTGATCATGATTGTAATTCCCGATGAGAAGCAGGCGAAGCTTTTTAAGGAAAGCATTGAGCCGAATTTATCACAAGGGAAAGTTTTAATGTTCGCTCACGGCTTTAATATCCATTTTGATCAAATAAGGCCGCCTGCCGGAGTTGATGTGGTGCTTGTCGCTCCGAAAGCTCCCGGCCATACAGTTAGAAGTCAGTACGAGCAAGGGTACGGAGTACCGGCTTTAGTTGCGGTTTATCAGGATAATTCGGGTAATGCGCTGCAAATTGCGCTCGCCTATGCAAGAGGACTTGGCTGCGCGAGAGCTGGAGTGTTACAAACGACAGTTAAGGAAGAAACGGAAACCGATCTTTTCGGAGAGCAGGCAGTTTTGTGTGGCGGAGTTTCCGAGCTTATAAAGGCTGGGTTCGATACGCTTGTTGAAGCGGGTTATCAGCCTGAAGTTGCTTATTTTGAGTGCTTGCACGAATTAAAGCTTATAGTTGATATGATAAATCAGGGCGGCTTAAGCTACATGAGGTATTCGATAAGCGATACGGCGGAATTTGGCGACTATTCAAGGGGTAACAGGATTATTACCGATGAAACCCGCAAAGAGATGAAAAAGATCCTTACTGAGGTTCAAGACGGCGTATTTGCGAAGGAATGGATACTTGAAAATCAGGCAAATCGTCCGTCGTTCACTGCTATACGAAAAAGAGAACAAAATCTTTTAATCGAAAAGGTGGGCAAAGAGCTTCGCAAGATGATGCCGTGGACTAAGAAATAAGGGTATTTTGAAATATCCATATTAAATGAAGTCATTTACCTTATCGAAGGGAGGTTTTAATAATGAGAATATTGATATTTGACACTACTTTAAGAGATGGAGAGCAGACGCCGGGAGTCAATTTGAATATCAGGGAAAAACTTGAAATTGCGAGGCAGCTTGAGCGATTAGGAGTTGATTGCATCGAAGCGGGCTTTCCGGTTGCCTCAAAAGGTGATTTTGAAGCGGTGAAAGAAGTCGCTAAAATGGTGAGAGGACCGGTGATAACAGGTCTTGCGAGAACCGTGAAAGGCGACATCGACACGGCGTGGGAGGCTTTAAAATATGCCGCTCGCCCACGCATACACACATTTATAGCTACCTCTGACATACACATGAAGCACAAGCTTAAGATGGAGCCTGACGAAGTGGTAAAGCGGGCTGTCGAGATGGTTAGATATGCCAAATCTCTATGTTCTGAGGTCGAATTTTCGCCCGAGGACGGAGCGAGAACGCGCCCTGAATTTCTGTACGAGGTTCTTCAAGCTGTTATAGCTGCGGGAGCTGATGTTATAAATATTCCCGACACAGTGGGTTATTCAGTACCTAAAGCATTTGGCGATCTTATCAGGGGCATCAAAAACAATGTGCCCAATATCGACAATGTGATATTAAGCGTTCACTGCCACAATGATTTAGGGCTTGCGGTCGCCAATTCACTCTCCGCTATTGAAAACGGGGCTACTCAGGTGGAGTGCACGATAAACGGCCTTGGCGAGCGGGCAGGCAATGCCGCGCTTGAGGAGATTGTGATGGCGCTTAAAACACGTAAAGACTATTATGGTTTTGAAACCGGCATAGTGACCGAGCAAATACACCGAACGAGCACCCTTGTAAGCAATTTGACGGGCGTTCAGATTCAGCCTAATAAGGCTATAACGGGAGTAAATGCATTTGCACACGAGTCGGGGATACATCAACACGGAATGTTGACTAACAGGGAGACTTACGAGATAATGACTCCTGAGTCGATCGGTCTTAAAAAAAGCCAAATGGTACTTGGCAAACACTCCGGAAGGCATGCCTTTGAAGAAAAGCTTAAAGAGCTGGGTTATGCTGGTTTAAGCCAGGAGACGATCAATGAGGCGTTTGCGAAGTTTAAGGATTTAGCTGACAAGAAGAAGTATGTGCTTGACAATGATATCGACGCTCTGGTAAGCGAAAAGGAAGTTGAGGTTGCACAGCTTTTTGAGTTAGAATATTATCAGGTTTCAAGCGGCAACAACCTCACCGCAACTTCTACAGTTAGATTGCGGAAGCAAGATGGCATCATAGAAGAAGCGGCTTGCGGCGACGGTCCGGTAGACGCTACTTTTAACGCTATAGATCGAGCGATAGGCATGGAAGTGACCCTGCAGGAGTACTATTTGAAAGCTGTGACAAGCGGAAAGGACGCTTTAGGAGAAGCAACTGCGAGAGTGTCGAAAAACGGCAAGGTGTTCACAGGGCGCGGAGTAAGCACCGATATAATAGAGGCGAGCGCCAAGGCATATATAAGTGCTATCAACAAGATGATGCTTGATGTTGATTAAGGTATGGGGACACACCGCTGCTTCGCAGGGATGAATGTTGCGGAATGTCCCCAATAACCAACAAAATGATGTTTGATGTCGAATAAAAAGGAGATGGACGAATTGGGGATTTCACGAACTTGAAAAGAATATATATTTATGATTCGACTCTACGGGATGGGGCACAGGCGCAGGGCATATCGTTTACGGTTAACGATAAGCTTAAAATTGCTGCAAGCCTGGATGAATTCGGTGTCGATTACATTGAGGCCGGCAATCCCGGCTCAAACCCCAAGGATTTGGATTTTTTCGAAAAGATCAAAAGAAAGCCTCTTAAAAGGGCTAAGCTTGTCGCATTTGGAAGCACCAGACGCGCCAATATCGCAACTTGCGACGACGCAAATGTAAAGGCAATACTTAGCGCTGAAACGCCGGTTGTGGCGATTTTCGGAAAGAGCTGGGATTTTCATGTGACCGACATAATTAAGACAACGCTTTCGGAAAATCTTTCGATGATATGCGATACTATCTCATTTATGAAGCAGCAAGGCAAGGAAACGGTGTTTGACGCCGAACACTTTTTTGACGGCTATAAAGCTAATCCCGAATATGCTTTGGCTTCTCTTGATGCTGCGGCGCGAGGCGGGGCGGACTGGCTGGTTCTTTGCGATACCAACGGCGGCGCGTTCCCTTCCGAGATTTACGAGATTGTAAAAATAGTCGGGGAAAGATTTTCAATACCGCTTGGAATCCATTGTCACAATGACGGAGGTATGGGTGTGGCGAATTCCATCGCTGCGGTCGAAATGGGCGCTGTGCAAGTGCAGGGAACGATTAACGGCTACGGAGAACGCTGCGGCAACGCCAACCTTTGCACTATTATCCCGAATCTACAGTTAAAGCGTGGTTTTTTCTGCATACCGGACGCAAATATAGAAAAACTCACATCGGTTTCGAGATATGTAAGCGAGCTTGCAAACCTTACATTTAACGAGCGCGATCCTTACGTGGGCAATAGTGCCTTTGCACATAAGGGAGGCATGCACATCGACGCGATACAAAAAAATGTCGCCTCATTTGAGCATATATCTCCTGAAAAGGTCGGTAATGAAAGACGCGTGTTAATGTCCGAGGTTTCGGGCAAAAGCACAATTCTTGCGAAAGTGCAGAAAATAGCGCCTGGAGTGTCCAAAAATTCAGATGAGATGCAAAAAATCATTGACATGCTAAAACAGCTTGAGCATGACGGTTATCAGTTTGAAGGCGCGGAGGGCTCGTTTGAGCTCATGGTAAGAAGGTTTCTTGGCAACGTTAACCCGTTTTTTGAGGTTAAAAGCTTTACAGTTCTGTGCGAGGAACACTGGCAGGAAGATTTGAGCGCTCGAGCTTTCATAAAAATCAGGGTTGACGGTATAGAGGAGATTACGGCGGCGGAGGGCGATGGACCGGTCAACGCGCTTGACAAGGCATTACGTAAGGCTTTGGAAGTTTTTTATCCTAAGCTTAATCAGATGAGGTTAATCGACTTTAAAGTGCGTGTGCTCGATACAGACAAAGCTACGGCTGCCAAGGTGCGTGTGCACATTGAGTCGACGGAAGGTGACGAAACATGGAGCACTATGGGGGTTTCGTCCAACATAATCGAGGCAAGCTGGAATGCGCTTATCGATTCTATAGAATATTTTCTGTATCGACAGGTAGAGTAAACTAAGATTATGTGGTGTAATCAATAATAATTCTGCTGCATAATCAATATTATAGAATATCAATTTGCATAAGGAGGAAAAATCTTAATGGGGATGACTATGACCCAAAAAATACTTGCCGATCATGCCGGGCTTGATCGTGTAGAAGGCGGGGAGCTCATTATGGCCAAGCTTGATATGGTGCTTGGAAATGATGTGACTACTCCCGTGGCAGTTAAAGAGTTTGAAAAAATAGGCGTTGACAAGGTTTTTGACAAGAAAAAAATTGCCATTGTTCCCGACCATTTCGTTCCGAACAAGGACATAAAATCGGCTGAGCAAGTAAGGCTTATACGCGAATTTGCGCATAAAATGGATATTGAAAACTTCTTTGAGGTAGGCGAGATGGGAATTGAACATGCGCTTTTGCCTGAGAAGGGGCTTGTGCTGCCGGGCGACGTGGTTATAGGCGCTGATTCGCATACCTGCACTTACGGTGCTTTAGGCGCTTTTTCAACAGGTGTCGGAAGTACGGATATGGCGGCGGCGATGGCTACGGGGGAGGCTTGGTTTAAAGTTCCCAGCGCCATCAAATTCGTGCTCAAAGGCCGATTCGGCCCTTGGGTGAGCGGCAAGGATCTCATTTTACACATTATAGGTATGATAGGCGTTGACGGTGCTTTGTACCAGTCAATGGAATACACGGGCGAAGGAGTTGCTTCGCTTGAAATGGCAGATCGCTTTACTATAGCGAATATGGCGATTGAAGCCGGAGCGAAAAACGGTATATTCGGCGTGGATGATAAAACCCTTGCATATGTAAAAGATCGTGCGAAAAGAGCTTTCAAAATCTATGAGGCTGACAGCGACGCGGAATATGAAAGGACAATCGAGATTGATTTATCAAAGATTCCTTTAACTGTTGCCTATCCCCATTTGCCTGAGAATACCAGACCGGCTGATCAAGCTAAGGATGTGGAAATTCATCAGGTAGTCATCGGTTCATGTACCAATGGCTGGATAGAGGATTTAAGAGTTGCCGCAAAGGTCTTAAAAGGCAAAAAAGTTAATAAAAAGGTTAGAACTATTATTTTCCCCGCCACGCAGGCTATTTATCTTCAGGCGATGCGCGAAGGGCTGCTTGAGATTTTCGTTGAGGCAGGATGCGCAGTTAGCACTCCAACTTGCGGTCCTTGTCTTGGCGGACACATGGGAATATTGGCGAAGGGTGAGCGAGCTGTCGCCACCACAAACAGAAACTTTGTCGGCAGGATGGGACATCCTGAGAGTGAAGTATATCTGGCGTCACCCGCTGTGGCTGCGGCATCGGCCATTACCGGCAGGATTTCGACGCCTTGGGAGGTTTGCTGATGTTAAAAGGAAAAGTATTAAAATATAAGGATAATGTCGATACGGATGTTATAATACCCGCAAGGTATTTGAACACAAGCGATCCGAAGGAGCTTGCGGCACACTGCATGGAGGATATTGACAAAGAGTTCGTAAAACGCGTCAACTCTGGCGATGTAATGGTTGCGGGCAAAAACTTTGGCTGCGGTTCATCGAGGGAGCACGCGCCGATAGCCATAAAGGAATCCGGTATAAGCTGCATAATAGCCGAGACTTTCGCCCGCATTTTCTATCGTAATTCGATAAACATAGGGCTTCCCATACTTGAATGTCCTCAGGCCGCAAAGGAAATCGAGGATGGCGACGAGGTTTCGGTTAACATCAAATCAGGAGAGATTGTGAATCTCACAAGCGGGAAAAAATATCAGGCGCAGCCTTTTCCGCCCTTTATGATGGAGCTTATGGAGGTTGGCGGGCTTATAAACTATGTGAAGGGGAAAATGGCGGGAAAATAATTTTGACGGCTCGTTTGCATGAAAGGGGGACTTATGGAATTAAACAGGATTGTTGAGTCATACAAAGCCGTAATCATCGAAAACACAAGCAAGCTCATACAAATTCCGAGCGTTGAGGGTCCTGCTCTGCCCGGAAAGCCTTTTGGAGAAGAGGCAAACAACGCGCTTTTGTTCTGCCTTAAGCTTGCGCAGGAATTAGGATTTAAAACGGGCAATGTGGACGGATACGCCGGGTATGCCGAAATGGGCGAGGGCGATGAAACACTCGCCATTCTGGTTCATCTTGATGTTGTACCCGAAGGCACAGGTTGGACATATCCCCCTTTTTCAGGCGAGGTACAAGATGGGAAAATATACGGCCGCGGGGCAATTGACGATAAAGGTCCGGCTATTGCCGCTCTTTATGCCATGAAAGCCGTTATGGATTCCACCGTTTCACTTAACAAAAAGGTGAGAATTATTTTCGGGCTTGATGAGGAAAGCGGCTGGAAAGACATGGAGCATTACTTTAAAAAGGAACCTATGCCTGAAACAGGTATTACTCCTGATGGATGTTATCCTGTCATATATGCTGAAAAAGGAATAGTCGATATCGCTATCAAAAAACGTTTTAAGCCGAGCAATTCTGTCACGCTGCGTTTAAACTCAGTTTCAGGCGGTGAGCGGCCTAATATGGTACCGGACAGTTGTTTATGCTCATTCAAGCCCCACGGGCTTAATGAAAAAGTTATCGTCAGTGCCGAAACCTTCTTTTCAATGACCGGCGAGCGCCTTCAAGCGAGTTTTGACGGGATTGGAGCATTAACCATAAAGGCAAGCGGTGTTTCAGCTCATGGAAGCACTCCTCAAAATGGGAAGAACTCCATAGCTATTATGTTAGCTTTTTTAGAAACACTTGGATTTGGCGAAAGTGAAATGGAGTGCTACTTGAGCTTAATAAACGATAAGTTAGGCTATGACACAAAAGGAATAGCACTTGGGATAGCTTCAGAAGACGAATCAGGCGAGCTAACGGTTAACTTAGGAACGCTTGAGGTAAATTCCGATGGCGGTACGGCGGTACTAAACATTCGATATCCGGTAACTGTAAGCGAACAGGCGATACTTCAAAAAGTAAGGGAAGCCTTGCAGGGCAATGACGTCGAGATTGAAATCAAAGGCCGTCATAAACCGCTTTATGTGCCAAAGGATCACCCTCTTGTGAAAACATTGCTTGAAGTCTACAAAGATCAGACCGGACAAAGCGGCGATGCTATCGCCATAGGGGGAGGAACTTACGCAAGGGCGCTTAATAATGCGGTAGCTTTCGGTGCAGCATTCCCCGGTAGGCCTGATTTGGCGCATCAAAAGGATGAATATATAGAGATTGAGGATTTAATTTTAAACGCTAAAATTTACGCCCATGCCATAGCAAAGCTGTGCACGTAGTGTTATTACTATATAATCATGATTCTGCAGCAGAATCTGTTACTACAGCAGAATCAATCATACGGTTTTTTAACGTTAGTTTTTCATGTTCCAAAAGTGCCTTTTTTATTTCGAGTCCTCCGCTATAGCCGCCCAGGCCGCCGTTTGATGCGAGCACCCTATGGCATGGTATTATTATGGGCATTGGATTTGCAGCGCAACTTGAGCCTACCGCACGGTAAGCTCGTGGACTTTGCACTTTTTCAGCGACTTGCGCATAGGTTAGAGTCTGACCATAGGGAATTTCGTCAATCGATTTCAATACGCGTATTTGGAATTCAGTTCCCCTCACATCAAAAGGGATGTCAAAGACCGTTCTTTTGCCTTCAAAGTATTCTAAAATCTGAACTCCTGCCTTATACGACTGAGGATCGGATATCTCATACTTTAAACTAGTTGACTCAAAAGCTTGTGACACTTTTTTTACATCAGCAAATAAAACCATGTAAAGTGTGTTAAGGGTTAATCCCAATGTGATTGGTGTTATAAACACATCAATCGGTAAAAGAATAATGGGATGTTCCCATTCAGGCAAATTGTGTAACGCCAAAGAAGCATCCGCATCACTTTTAGTATTCATTACGCTTTACCGTCGCAACCTAACACATTGACCAGTTTCTGCTTTACTATTGTTTTAATCGCCGCACGAGCCGGAGATAGGTACTGCCTTGGATCAAAGTGGCCTGGGTTCTCAGCGAAATATCTCCGTATGGTAGCTGTCATTGCAAGCCTTAAGTCAGAATCTATATTGATTTTGCATACAGCCATTGCAGCGGCCTTCCTGAGCATTGCTTCGGGCACGCCTTGAGCGCCGGGCATATCGCCGCCGAATTTGTTTATCATTTCAACGTATTCGGGTATGACAGAGGAAGCGCCGTGTAAAACAATCGGAAAACCGGGAAGCCTTTTTTGGATTTCTTCGAGTATGTCAAATCTGAGCCTGGGTTCGCTTTTGAATTTGAAAGCGCCGTGGCTTGTGCCGATGGCAATCGCCAGCGAATCGACTCCGGTTTTTGAGACGAATTCTTGAACCTGCGCAGGGTCGGTGAAAGCCGCGTCTTTTTCGGACACGTTGACTGCGTCTTCTATACCTGCAAGACGGCCAAGCTCACCTTCAACTACTACGCCTTTATCGTGGGCATAATCGCAAACCTGCTTTGTTAACCTTATATTCTCCTCGAAAGAATGGTGGGATCCGTCTATCATGACGGAGGTAAACCCGCCGTCTATGCACGATTTACATATCTCAAAAGTATCGCCGTGATCAAGGTGTACGCATATCGGAAGATTGGTTTCGATGAGCGCAGCTTCGATAAGCTTCATAAGATATGTATGATTGGCGTATTTTCTTGCGCCTGAGGAAACCTGAAGTATCAAAGGTGCGTTGACTTCTTTTGCGGCTTCGGTTATTCCCTGCACTATCTCCATATTGTTGACGTTAAACGCACCTATGGCATAACCACCCTCATAGGCTTTTTTGAACATTTCTTTTGTCGTTACAAGAGGCATTTTGGTCACTCCTTAAATTTAGCTTGGCTTTTAGCCTTCGACACAATTCTATCAAATGTTTCGCAAAAATCAAGAAGGATTTAAATATGATGATTTACGTACGTGACAAGGGGACGGCAGACTGTGT
>Ga0209616_1000260_pt1 | contig 16430 bp, 13 predicted proteins | sample FlocCalmetaG_FD_184153 | JGI IMG/M metagenome (GOLD analysis project Ga0209616, IMG submission 184153) | Freshwater bacterial and archeal communities from Indian Creek, Illinois, USA - Floc-Cal metaG (SPAdes) (version 2) | ecosystem: Environmental > Aquatic > Freshwater > Unclassified ...
GTCCCTTTATTACGAAACATTATTATCACCTCCTTTAAATAATGATTTCAATTACTTTGACGCAAAAACTGAAAAAATGTTGCAAAAAATACGATGTTTCTATTATATCATATGGCTTATAAAAATCGTTGCATCTTTAAAAATGATGTGATAATATACCGTTGTTCAAATAATTGCGTGCCGAAGTGGTGGAACTGGCAGACGCGCCGGACTCAAAATCCGGTGAGGTTCACCCCTCGTGTGGGTTCAACTCCCACCTTCGGCACCATTAATATCAAGGAAAACTCGCACCAGACAAATCCCTGTCCCCTTGTCTGGTAATCAAACCGAAATAATATCCATAATTGTCAAAAGTTCATCTTTGCCCTGGCCGGTGCGATAAGAAAAAGGAATAAGATTTATGTCATTTCTAAGGGCAAGTGTTGTGCGAATGTGTTTTAAGTTTTGATTTACAGAACTTTTAGACAATTTATCCACTTTTGAAGCTACAACCGCGGTTTTAAACCCGAAATGTTTAATCCATCCGCTCATCTGAACGTCTTCAGTTGAAGGCGTACGCCGTATATCCAGTATTTGAATAATCAACGCAAGATTTGGTACACGCGCAAGATAGCCGTCAATCATATCGCTCCACTTATCTTTTTCACTATGAGAAACATTAGCATAGCCATAGCCGGGCAAATCTACAACATAAAAACTTTCGTTGAATAGATAAAAATTCAACAGTCTTGTCTTCCCCGGAATATTGCTTGTGCGCGCTAATTTATAATTGTTTGCAAGACAATTTATTAGCGATGATTTGCCTACATTGGACCTCCCAACCAATGCTATTTGAGGGATTGAAGCTTCCGGCCAATCACTAGGTGAAACTGCGCTTTTTACAAATACTGCGTTTTTAATTTGCATTTTCGCCTCCTGTTTGCGCTTTTAATAAGCGCTTAGACTGTGGTGGCGTTACGAATGCCTGCTCAATAGCATTATCCAAATGATCTATTGCTATTATTTTGACGCTGCGTTTTATATTGTCCGGTATTTCGTCAAGGTCTTTTGTATTTTGTGAAGGAATTAACACTGTGGTTATCTCCGCTCTGTGTGCGGCTAGAATCTTTTCCTTAAGACCGCCTACAGCAAGCACTCTGCCTCTTAATGTAATCTCGCCGGTCATTGCCACATCTTTTCTTACAGGAGTTGCAGTGAGGGCAGATAGAGTCGCTATAGTCATCGCCACTCCTGCCGATGGTCCGTCTTTTGGAATTGCACCTTCCGGAATATGGATATGTATGTCCGTATCATTGTGAAAATCGGGGTTTACTCCAAGCGAATCCGCTTTTGCACGAATATAGCTAAAGCCGGCTCGCGCTGATTCTTTCATCACTTCGCCCAAATGTCCTGTTAACACAAGTTTCCCCGTACCTTTTAGCAGGATCGCTTCAATAGATAATGTCTCGCCTCCGTTTACTGTCCATGCCAGTCCTGTCACCGAGCCTACTTCATCCTGCCTGTTAATTTTGTCATATTTGTAAATCGGTACCCCCAAAAACTTAGTTATATCGGTCGTTGATACTTTGATCTGTTTTTTGGAAGTTCCAACAACTATACGCGCACTTTTCCTGCAGATAGAAGCAATTTGCCTTTCAAGACTGCGTACTCCTGCTTCTCTTGTGTAATCGGTAATTATTTTTCTTACCGATTGCTCGGGTAGTAAAATGCTTTTTGGGTTAAGCCCATGCTCTGATATTTGTTTAGGAATCAGATGCCTTTTAGCAATATTTATCTTTTCCTCATCAGTATAGCCGGCTATACGAATTACTTCTAAACGATCAAGAAGCGCTCTCGGTATTGTTTCAAGGCTGTTTGCCGTGGTTAAAAACATAACTTTCGAAAGATCGAATGCAATCTCAAGATAATGATCACGAAAGGTGTAGTTTTGCTCCGAGTCTAAAACCTCAAGCAAAGCCGATGCCGGATCTCCTCTGAAATCACTGCCCATTTTATCGACTTCATCAAATAAAAAGACTGGGTTTTTTGAGCCGGAATTCTTTATGGATGATATCACCCTGCCGGGAATAGCTCCAATATAAGTTCTGCGATGGCCTCGTATTTCGGCTTCATCTCTTACTCCTCCGAGCGACATTCTGATAAATTTGCGATTTAGAGCATTAGCAATCGATCGGGCAATCGAAGTTTTACCTACGCCTGGTGGGCCTACAAAGCATATTATCGGACCTTTCATATTCTTTTTCAATTGATGAACCGCAAGAAATTCTATAATTCTTTCTTTGACTTTCTCAAGTCCGTAATGTTCATCAGCCAAAATAGCAGCCGCTTTTTTTAGATCCGTATTATCCTCGGTATAAATATTCCAAGGCATATCAATTATCCAGTCCAAATACGCCCTTATTACTCCGGTTTCAGCGGAGCCAAAAGGAGTTTTAGCTAAACGGTCAATTTCGCGCATCGCTTTGTCAAACGCTTCTTCAGGCAAGCCGGCATTCTGAACCTTTAACTTATACTCATCGACTTCACTGCTTAAATCATCTCTCATCCCGAGTTCTTTATTGATAGCTTTCAATTGTTCCCTCAGATAGTAATCTCTTTGCATCTTGTCCATCTGATTTTTTACTCGCAGATTTATTTTTCGCTCTATTTCCAGTATCTGTATTTCTCTAGACAGTATATCATAAAGAGTTCTAAGCCTTTCAGAAATGTCAAAGGCATCTAGCACCGCCTGTTTATCCTCTGTTTTAACTAATATATTCGCGGCAATAACATCGGCGACCTGTCCCGGATCTTGTACCGCATTAACGGATATAATCGTTTCAGGCGATGCTTTGCTGCTCAACTTAATGTAATCTTCAAAAACATTAAGAAGGCCTCTCATAAGCGCTTCTTCCTCTAGAATATTCCGATTTCCCGGTTCATCTTCCACTTCTTCGATCTCAACTACAAAGAATGGACTAGTTTCATGGCATTTAATAATTCGTCCTCTGCTAAGCCCTTCCACCAGCACACGTATTGTATCACCCGGCATTTTAAGCATCTGTTTGATTCTTGATATTGTACCAACTTCATACAAATCTTCAATGTTAGGATCTTCAGTTCTAGTATTTTTTTGGGTAGCAAGAAAAAGCATCTGATTGCTGAGCATCGCTTCATCAAGCGCTGCTATCGATCTATCCCTACCCACATCAAAATGGAGCACCATATATGGGAAGATCGTAACCCCTCGAAGCGGCACACATGGAAGTAAGTTCTTATTCTTTTTTTTCTTTCTTGGCACAAAAACACTCTCCTAAAGTTTAAGCTTTCCGTAAAAAGCCAATAATCAGTTAACGCTTATATATATCACATACCGATGCTTATGTCTAGCACTACAGTACAACTAAAAACGCTGAATCTCCTTCGACACCTTTCACAATAAATGTTAAACCACTTAACTTTCCTTAACATAAAAAAAAGAGCCTTTTGGGCTCTTTTATGAAACCGATTCCTTCTTTTCCTTCTGTTTCTTAGGCATTTTACTTCGCACCTTTTGCCCTTCCGATATTATGAGCAACGGATCGCTATGATTGACTACCGAATCCTTTGTAATTACGCATTTCTCAATATCGTCTCTGGAAGGAATATCAAACATAACATTCAGCATTATGTCCTCGATGATTGCCCTCAATCCTCGAGCACCGCTCTTTCGCTCAATAGCCTTTTTAGCAATTACAGAAAGCGCCTCTTCTTCAAATTCAAGTGCTACCCCATCCATCTCAAACAATCTGTTGTACTGCTTTACAAGTGAATTTCTTGGCTCTTTCAAAATTCGGATGAGCGCCATTTCGTCAAGTGGTTGCAGAGTCACCAAAACCGGTAGTCTGCCAACAAATTCCGGAATTAGCCCAAATCTTAAAAGGTCCTCAGGCTGTATATGCTTTAGTAGCTCATCTGAGGTCTTGTTAAGATTACTTTTTATTTCAGCTCCAAAACCAAGCGTTTTTTTGCCTATGCGGTTTTGAATTATCTTATCTACTCCTTCAAAAGCACCTCCGCAAATGAACAGAATATTTGTCGTATCAATCTGTATAAACTCCTGATGAGGGTGCTTTCTGCCGCCCTGCGGAGGAACGCTTGCTACTGTTCCTTCGAGGATCTTTAGAAGAGCCTGCTGCACGCCTTCTCCCGATACATCCCTGGTTATCGAGGGATTCTCGGACTTGCGTGCAATTTTGTCAATCTCATCAATGTATACGATGCCTTTTTCAGCTTTTTCCACATCAAAGTCAGCAGCCTGTATCAGCCTTAAAAGTATATTTTCGACATCCTCACCAACATATCCGGCTTCAGTCAGTGATGTGGCATCTGCTATCGCAAAGGGCACATTCAGTATCTTAGCGAGTGTCTGCGCTAACAATGTCTTGCCGCTGCCTGTTGGTCCCAACATTACTATATTACTCTTTTGAAGCTCAACAGGATCATTTTTCTTAACTTCGGCATTTATCCTCTTGTAATGGTTGTAAACCGCGACCGACAACGCTCTTTTAGCTTTTTCCTGCCCTATTACGTATTGGTCCAATATATCGCATATTTGCTTGGGCTTTGGTATTTCTTTTATTTCAAGCTCCGATGCGTCGTCAAACTCTTCTTCAATTATCTCTTGACAAAGTTCTATGCATTCGTCGCAAATGTAAACGCCAGGTCCTGCGACCAAACGCCTGACCTGTTCCTGAGTTTTACCGCAAAACGAACACCTTAGCTGCTTTTTGTCATCATGTCTTGGCATTTTATTCACCTCTTTAAGGTTTTGCGCGAGGCTATAACCTCATCGACAATCCCGTACTCCTTTGCCTGTTTTGCATCCATAAAGAAATCGCGATCCGTATCAGCTTCGATCCTATCAAGCGGTTGTCCCGTCTTTTCTGATAGGATCAAATTGAGTTGCTTTTTTAGCTTTAAAATCTGTTCGGCATGAATCTTTATATCGGACGCTTGACCTCGCGCACCGCCCATCGGTTGATGGATCATGACTTCACAATTCGGCAGAGCGAATCTTTTACCCTTTGCTCCTGATGCTAAAAGAAATGCACCCATAGAAGCTGCCATGCCTATACATATAGTGGACACGTCACACCTTATGTATTGTATTGTGTCATAGATTGCTAACCCTGCCGTTACCGACCCGCCGGGGCTGTTTATATAAAGCTGTATATCCTTGTCCGGATCTTTTGCCTCAAGGAACAACATCTGTGCTACTATCAGATCAGCTACCGCATCATACACTTCTCCGCCAAGAAAAACTATCCTGTCTTCCAGCAGCCGGGAATAAATGTCATATGCTCGCTCGCCTCTGCTTGTTTGTTCAACTACCATAGGTACCAGATTCATTACGGTCAAACCTCCGTTTCAGTTACTAAAGTTAAATCTCTATCTTCTATTCCTTCGTTTTCCATGCTGTCATTTAATTCTCCTTCGATTATAACAGCATTCTTCAAAAGAAAATCAATTACCTTTTTCCTGGTTAGAGCATCCTTCAGAGCCTCAAAATAGTTTATGTCTTTATCATTTTCAAGCTCGCGATTTTTCCAGGCAACCGGGAAATCCTTAGGGAGCCTCGCTTCCATTTCGTCATCTGTTGCTTGCAACCCCTCTATACTCGCAATTTCATCAAGTATCAGCTCGGTTTTGATATCGGCATAGGCCTCTTTCTTATAATTTTCTTTCATTTCACTTAAAGAAAAATATTTTATCTCCTCGAGCTCCTTTAAAGTTTTGCCAAAAAGTGCTTGAGTTCTATGTTCAGTCTCGTGTAACATCGATGAAACCCTGTTTTCAATCATGTTGGCGGGTATCTCCAATTTAGAGCCGTCAGCAATTTTCGATAAAAGACGAGATTGTAAATCATGCTCCATTTGCTCGGTCTTGCCTTTTTGAATTTTTACTTTAATGCTCTCAACAAACTCAGATATAGTGTCAAATTCACTTACATCCTTTGCAAATTCATCATCAAGTTCAGGAAACTCACAATATTTAACCTCTTTAACTGTAACATCAAAAGTTACAGTTTTACCAGCGTATTCCGATATCGCATAATCTTCAGGAAGCGTAAAGTCAAATTGCTTTTGCTCATCTGCTTTTAAACCAATCAAGTTAGCGTCAAAGCCCGGCAAATAGCCATCTGTTCCTAATGACAGAAATTGGCTTTCCTTAGAAATTGCTTCAATCGGCTCATTGTCAATATTACAGGTTATGTTAATGCTAACTCTATCCCCCAAAGCTGCCGCTTCCTCCTTTATCAGCCATCTTGCATGTTCTTCCTTAAGATGTGAAAGCTCATGTGCAACTTCTTCCTCGTTGACTTTATCCGACATTTTGACTATCTCTACGCCTTTATACCGGCCGAGCTCAGGCTTAGGCTCAATTTGAACCTGGACAGAAAACTTAAGATCCTGCCCATTTCCCATCTGTATTACGTTTAAATCTGTTGGCTCACCGGCAGGCTTTATGCCATTTTCAGAAATAGCTCTATAATATGCTCTCGGGAATATCATCTCAAAAGCATCTTCATGAAACATTCCTTCTCCGTAATATCTCTCTAATACCTTGCGAGGCGCTTTTCCCTTGCGGAATCCCGGTAACGCAATACCGCTTTTGCTCTTAAGGTAAACCTTCTGAACAGTTTGCTCGAATTCCGAAGCTTCAATCTCAATATCGATCTTCGCTTTATCATTTTCCAGTTTTTCAACTATAGCTTTTACTAACAATGCTCCTCCTCTTTTCTTGAAACAGCAATTGGTTTCCCAATGCAATTATACCACATGGCAACGCATAAGGCTACAACTCGATTGTTTTAATAGCCTTGAGCCTCAATTTTCAACTATTAATATTAGCACAATTAAAGCTTTAGTGCAACTTTTGAGAGCAATTTTTTTATTGAATGAACACCGATAGCTCTGATATAATTCCATAGTGTTTGTTCTTATAGAGAAGGGAAGAGTGATATGGAAAAATTGCTTCAAAACAAAAATATTCTCGTTATGGGGGTAGCCAATCGATGGAGCATAGGCTGGGGAATCTCGCTCTCTTGCCTATCGGCAGGTGCTAACCTCATACTGACGTATCAAAACGAACGTACCGAGCAATCAGTCAGAGATCTGGCGCAAGAATATCAGAATGTTTCTGTTTATCCTTGCGATGTTACCATAGATGATGATATAAAAAACTTATTTAAACGCATTCAAGAAGATAAAGGAAGTCTAAACGGCCTGGTTCATAGTCTGGCTTTTGCTAAAAAGGAAGATCTAAGCGGGGAGTACTATAATGTTTCCAGAGATGGTTATCTCTTAGCACAAAACATCAGCTCTTATTCACTAACAGCGCTAAGCCGGGAAGCGTTGCCTTTAATGAAAGAGGGGGGTAGTATAGTTACATTGACCTACTTAGGCGGCGAGCGCGCGGTTACAAACTACAATGTAATGGGCATAGCCAAGGCGGCACTAGAGGCTTCGGTAAAATATCTGGCAGTCGATCTCGGTGTCTACAATATAAGGGTTAACGCAATATCCGCAGGGCCTATAAAAACTCTTGCTGCAAAAGGAGTCAAGGGTTTTAGCGAAATGCTAAAAGATTATGAGCAAAAAGCACCTCTAAAAAGGGCTATAACACAATCCGATGTCGGAGACACAGCGCTATTCTTGTTAAGCGACTTGTCAAGAGGCATTACAGGTGAAAATATCCACGTAGATGCAGGATACCACATACTAGGCATCTAGGCGAAAACCAAATAATGGGGACGGTTCCATCGATGGGACGGTTCTTTTGAGGGGACAGATCTCATAAAATTTATAATATTTTTTTGAAAGGACTCATTATGAAAGAAACACTGATCATTAAAGGATTCGAGTATGCCAAAGAACAATACGAAAAAGTTGGGATTGATGTTGAAAAAGCGATTGAGCGTGCCGACAAAATAGCCTTATCAATGCATTGTTGGCAGGGAGACGATGTGGTGGGTTTCGAGGGATCGGATGGGCTTACAGGAGGTATAGCTGTTACGGGAAATTATCCAGGCAGAGCACGGACACCTTCTGAACTGCGCGAAGACATCGACATGGCGCGCAAATTCGTTCCGGGCAAAATTAAGCTTAATCTTCATGCTTGTTACGCCGAAAAAAAAGGCAAAAAGATAGACCGCGACTCATATACCATCGATGAGTTCAGCAACTGGGTGGATTGGGCCAAGCAACATGGATTAGGTCTTGATTTTAATCCTACTTTCTTTTCTCATCCTAAGATGGATGGCAATTTCTCGCTTTCAAGTTTTAATGAAGGCACTCGTAGCTTCTGGGTAGAGCACGGCAAACGATGCCATGAAATTGGGATTGAGTTTGCAAAAACACTGGGCGAAGCCTGCGTTGTCAACTACTGGATGCCTGACGGATATAAGGATAGTTGCGCAGACAGCGTCATACACCGCGACCTTATGACCACATCGCTAGATTCGATCTTTTCCGGAAAAAAGAGTGAAAACCAAGTATTATGCGCTATTGAGAGCAAGCTTTTCGGAGTGGGAATAGAAAGCTATACCGTTGTAAACCATGAATATGCTTTATGTTATGCATTATCAAGAAATAAGCTCTATTGCCTTGATGCAGGTCACTTTCACCCTACGGAATCTATTGGCGCAAAAATAAGCCCTATACTTTTATTTATGGATAAACTCCTTTTGCATGTAAGTCGGGGGATACGCTGGGACAGTGACCATGTGGTCACATACGGTGATGATCTACAGCACATAATGGACGAGATAATATTTAACAATTTTGAAGAACGTGTGTACATAGGCCTTGACTATTTTGACGCTTCAATAAATCGCATCGCCGCATGGGTCATAGGAATGCGAAACGCAAGAAAAGCATTGCTGGCGGCTGCTCTTACACCGATTTCCGCAATAAAAAATGCTGAAATAGAGGGTGATCATACCTTAAGACTAGCACTTATGGAAGAAAGAAAAAATCTTCCTGTCAGCGCCGTTTGGGATTATTATTGTTTAACGAAAAATGCGCATAATTCGGAATGGATTGACATGGTTAAGCAATACGAGCGCAATTTGCTTGATTTGCGTCGCTAATTGAGGGAGGATATATGAAAACTCTTGATATGCTGGCTTTTGACATTGGAGCCAGTAACGGCAGAGCAACGATTGGCCATTTTGATGGAACTCGGCTACAAATAAATGAACTTCATCGTTTTGAGAATAGCTACAGCGAAAAAAATGGCGTACTGTATTGGGATTCTTCACATCTTCTCGATCAGCTAAAACTTGGCTTTTTATCATATAAAAAGCTTCATGGACGAAAGCTTTCATCATTTGGTATTGACACCTGGGGAGTAGATTACGGCCTCTTAGACAAAGCAGACCGATTGCTCAATAACCCTCGTGCCTACAGATATGCTACCGATTATGAAATGGAATCCGTATGGGATACAGTTTCTAAAAAAGCATTGTTCGAGCGTACAGGTATAGCCGCCATGAATTTCAACACTATTTATCAGCTTCACAGACGCAAAATGAGCTGTGACAGCGAGTTAACCAATGCCCACACTTTGCTTTTGATGCCTGATCTTCTCGGCTTCTTATTAACCGGCGAAAAACTTAGCGAATATACAAACGTTACCACAACCAATCTTTATAGCCCAAATGAAAAAAATTGGGATTTTGAAACTATAACCGCTCTATCGCTACCGACACATATTTTTACAGCAATTGATCGCGCCGGAAACCTGCGAGGCCACCTTCTGCCTTCCATTATGGATGAATTGGAAATAAACCGGGTTTCGTTCGCAGCCGTAGGAACTCACGATACTGCTTCAGCAGTAGCGGCAATCCCGGGAAAAGATAGCTTTGCCTTCTGTTCATCCGGAACTTGGTCGCTTTTCGGAATTGAAACAGACACGCCTATTATTACTGATGAAACATTTTTATCAGGATTTTCCAACGAAGGAACGGTTCAAGGAGGGTTTCGACCGCTAAAAAACATAATGGGTCTATGGCTTGTACAAGAGTGCCGCCGAGAGTGGACTCAAAATGGCGAACGCCTGTCATGGGACGAAATTGTCGCAGCGGCTTCAGATTCTGAAGCCTTTCGTTCTATTATCGATCCCGACCATGCACCTTTTTTTAACTCCGGCGATATGCCAAAAAAAATACAAAAGTATTGCCTTGATACAGGTCAACCAATACCTGAAACAAAAGGACAAATCGCACGCTGCATATATGAGAGCCTTGCGCTTAAATACCGCTGGGCGGTCGAGCGCCTCGAGAAAATCAAAGGTACTTCGATAAACTCTCTTAACATTGTGGGAGGCGGTGCGTTAAACAGGCTATTAAACCAGATGGCGGCTGACGCGACAAAAAGAACGGTAATCGCAGGTCCGACAGAAGGTGCATGTATTGGCAATCTGCTCATGCAGGCTGTAGCATTAGGCGAACTCAAAAACATAGAAGACATAAGAGAAGTTGTTAAAAGGTCCTTTAAGCCTGAAGTTTTCGAACCTCAAAATTCGAATAAGTGGGACGATACATATAATCGGCTTACGAACTATATGGCGTTATAAAAATATTAGAAGGCGGATATTAGTATTCAATGCCGCTCCTTGCTTTTACCCCATTATCGGCATAATGTTTAGTTGATTTCATTTCAGTTATCAAATCAGCTTTCTCGGCGATTTCAGGCGGAACTTTCCTTCCTGTGAGAATAAGCTCCATATACTCAGGTTTTCTTTTCATAATTTCGCTCACTTGTTCTGTGTTTATTAAACCTACATGTAAAGCCGCAAAAATTTCGTCGAGAATGAGAATATCACATACATTACTATCCATAATTTGATATAGTCTGCCCAGTTCTAGCTGTGTCACAGCGTACAGTTTTTCTTTTTCGTCAAATGACATATCTTTTACGAATTTGTTTGTTTGGGCAAAATTTATAATCTGAAATTTCGATTCAAAGTTTTTAACACTTTCCAGTTCTCCTGAAAGACCATTTTTCAGGAATTGTATCATAATAATTTTTAATCCTCTCCCGACAGCTCTTAAACCTAGACCGAGAGCGGCGGTAGTTTTGCCCTTGCCATCTCCGGTGTATATTTGTATATGACCTTTACGCACGTGGCAGCCCTCCCTGTAAAATATACAATTCTAACATTTATGTAAATTTTACTATAAATTTAACACTAACATTCTCTTAACAGTATCTTTTATGTCTGATTTTGTGCAACGTGTTGTGTGTATGATCTTTTTGCCTTTAAGACCTGCCAGAACCTCAGGAACCATCATCCCCGATAGCTTGCTCAACAAGTCAAGCCTAGCGAATTCGTCAATCTCATCAATTTGACTTTCACAATCCAGAGCTTTTAGAACATCTTTAGCAAACTTAAACGGGCTTGCGGTGGATACCAGCAAGCACTTACGATTATCCCCTGTTTGTGCTTTATAATCGTCAAGCACCCATTTAGCCACTGCTGTATGTGGATCAAGAGTATAATTTAGCGATTCGTATGTATTCTTAATAGCCTGCATCGTCTGAGCCTCAGTCGTCCAGCCACCCCAAAATGTGTCTTTGAGCCTATTTAGAGCCTCACGCCCTATATCAAAATTCTGGATTTCTTTAAGATCAGCCATCCATAATCTGACTTTTGCATCATCTCTGTCAGCCAGCTCAAATAAAAGCCGTTCGAGATTGCTTGATATAAGAATATCCATCGATGGCGAAACAGTATTGAAAAACTTCCTTTTCGCATCATAGACACCGGTATCAATAAATTCAGCGAGCACATTGTTGCTGTTTGAGGCGCAAATCAGTTTGTGGATCGGCAGTCCTGAAACTTTTGCATAATATGCCGCAAGTATGTTTCCGAAATTTCCTGTCGGAACAGCGACGTTAAAGCTTTCCCCTGTTTTTAGCCATCCGTTTTTAATCATATCAACATAAGCCGATACATAATATACGATCTGCGGAACAAGCCTCCCCCAGTTGATTGAATTCGCTGATGAAAAACGAAGTCCGGCTTGAGCCATCTGAGCTTTAAGCTGCTTATCGGTAAAAATAGCTTTGACCGCTGCTTGCGCATCGTCGAAATTTCCTTCTATTGCGGCTACATGAACATTTGTTCCCTCCTGAGAGATCATTTGAAGTTTCTGCATATCACTGACACCATTTTCGGGATAAAAAACTATTATGTTCATTTGCTCAACATCCTTGAAACCTTCGAGAGCGGCTTTCCCCGTATCGCCCGATGTCGCAACAAGTATGGCTATTTTCCCATTCTCATTAGTATTCTTTAAAGCTCTCGTCATGAGTTGTGGCAAAATCTGAAGCGCGATATCCTTAAATGCGCATGTCGGCCCATGCCATAATTCCAAAGAAAACAGGTTTTCGCTGAGTTTTACCACCGGTGCAATAAAAGGGTTGCCAAATGTTTTTTCGTTATATGCCGCCTTTGCACTCTCATTTATATCTTCACGAGAATAGTCCGGGAGATAGGCCGAAAGCAAAGTTGTCGCTCTACCCGCATAATCAGATGTTGCCATTGTCTCAAGCAAATCTTCCGACAACGAAAGTATGTCAGTCGGAACAAATAATCCTCCCTCATCGGAAATGCCGTATTTTATAGCCTCCATAGAGGACGCCTTGAGCGTCCTGTTGCGCGTGCTTATGTAATGCATTAAAAGACCTCCCGAAGAAAATTTAATAGGAGTATACAACAATAATAGCTGTCGAAGGAAGTAAAATCAACACCTATATATCAAATAGTTTAGCAATCTTTTTTGATAGCAGTTAATTTACCTGTGTGGTATAATACTTCGTTTGACAGTAAAAAAAAAGAAATAAGCCCCTAAACTGCCTTTAAATAGCCAGTTTGACGCTATAGAAAAATACCTCCCAACTTCAGTAGTTGAAAGGCTTCCGGGAATTAGGGTTATTTATGAGCTGTCAAGCAAGCGAACTTTTCTAGTTATTGTTGACAATAGTTCAGCCGTAAATTAAAATATTTATAAGGAATTTAAGCTGTATGTATGGACTATTTGACGCTTACGTGTTCAAAGAACGTGGGTATTAGGAGTGAGGGTAAATTATGTACGAACCACCTACATTATTAATCGATGTACGCAACTTTTTAAATGAATTAATACGTGAAGGAATACTTATAAAAAAATAAAACCAACATAGAATATGAAGGCATACGACAATGAACTTAAAATTCATAAAAGAAGGCTGCGCCAGTATTTTGTATTTGCTTAAACAATATTTAAAGTTTGGCAAAGGGGTATTTATAAGTAACCTTATTGTTTCTGTGGTGATTACTCCTCTTGGACCAATTCTAGTATTAGTACTAGAAAGAGAAATAATAGATCGAATTGTTGCAGGTAATACCTTTATTTCGGTGGCTTTGCTTATTATTGCATTCCAGGTTGTTTTTACAGTATTAGACTTTATAGAGCATTTAATTAATGTTTCAAATATCCCAAAAGAAGCTGCCATAACAGATAAATTAAATAAAATGATATTTGAAAAAGCATTAAAAACGGATTTAAAGCATTTTAACGATCCGGAATTTTATAATAATTTTAACTGGTCTTTAAGTTATTTTGCCCAAAATGTTGCCTATGCTAAAGATATTTTAATGCGTTTTATTTTTGAAATTACTACCAGTATAGGTATAGTTACATTTATTGTTATACTTGACCCGGTTTTAATAATTGCAGTAATTGTAGCAGTTGCTCTTGAAATGGTTCTACAAATGTTTCATGCAAAAGTTGCTTTAGATACTGAAGAAGGAAAAAACTTCCCAGAAAGGCTGTTAGGTTATATACGCAGAATTTTTTATGAGCCAAGTAATGCAGCAGAACTTAAAGCAAATAATGCATCGGAGTTTTTATCTAAAAAATACGATTTTGCAAGTAATGAAAGAAATAAGGTGATTGCAAAAAATGCCCCAAGAAATTTAATTTGGGCAAGCCTTAATTCTTTTACTTACTATGCTTTTTATGGAGTTGTTGGGGTTTCCTTGGTGCATAGAATAGTAAATGGTAATTTAAGTATTGGTAGCTTTATTGTTTTATTGCATGCAACTCAAAAACTACAAGGTAGGTTAACAGGTTTACTTAGAATTTTTAGAGAAACATACCATGTTGTAAACCTTTCTAAACGCATTAAAATGTTTAATGAAACAATATCGGAAATAGAGCCTTTAAATGACTCAAATAAAACAAATGGAATTTTTGAAGATGGCCCGTGTGCAGTAGAGTTAAAAGATATATACTTTGGTTATAATAACGACCTTTATTGTTTGCGTGGTATTAATATGACCATTAAAAAAGGTGAAAAAATTGCAATAGTTGGGGAAAATGGAGTAGGCAAAACCACTTTTGCAAAACTCCTTTTAAGACTTTACGATGCTAACGCAGGAGAAATTTTATTAAATGGTAGGTCTATAAAGGATTATAAGCCAAAGGATTTAAGAAACAGAGTGGGAATTGCATTTCAAAAGCCTTTCATTTACGCCCTTACTCTTGCAGAAAATTTACAGCTTTATGGAGATGCTGATGCAAAAAGCCTTGAAACAGCCATGGAAAAAGCAGGGCTTAGAGATGTTTTGTTAAATGCACCAAACGGGCTTGAAACGGAAATGACAAAGGAATTTTCCGAAAATGGAATAATACTTTCAGGTGGTCAGGAGCAAAAACTTGCCCTTTCACGAATATTAGTTGCTAATCTTGGGCTTATGATATTAGACGAGCCTTCAAGTGCTTTAGATCCCTTAGCAGAGCAAGAATTAGCAAATCTTATATTTAATGCAAGCCATAAAACTACTACTATTTTTATATCCCATAGGCTTTCTAGTATAAAAAATGCCGATAAAATATACTTGTTTGACAATGGAAAAGTTGCAGAATGCGGCACACATGAAGAGCTTATGAGCCTTGGAGGCAAGTACAGTGTTATGTTTAATGTACAGGCCAAAGGATATATAGAAGGGGTGCTCAATGGATAATTATAAGGCTACAGTAGTAATACCTACCTATAATAGACTACAAGAGTTAAAACTAACTCTTGACTCTTTAGTACTACAAAAGTGCAGCTATCCCTTTGAGGTTATTGTTGCAGACGATGGATCTTACGAAAATACAAAGGCTGTAATAGATGAATATATTGGAAAACTTAATATTAGGTACGTCTTTCAAGAAGAAAAAGGATTTAGGGCAGGTACTGCAAGGAATATGGGTATAGCCTTAGTTAAGGGAGAAATATGTATTTTTATAGACAATGGGGTTTTGTTTCATTCTTGTGCTATAAAAAGCCATATAGAAGTTCATGAAAAAGAAATAAAACCATGTTTAGTTTCAGGATATGTACACGGTTTTGAAGTAGAAAAAGATAAAGGAGGAGAATTTCAAGAAATAGTAATAAGCTACAGTACTGATGAGGCTATAGGAATTTTAAGTAGTAAAGGCATTTTAGATATTAGGGAAGAGTAGGGGAATTTTCATTGACAATAAAAAGTATACAACAATAATAGCTGTCGAAGGAAGTAAAATCAACACCTACATATCAAAAAAGATTAGCAATCTTTTTTGATAGCAGTTAATATACCTGTGTGGTATAATTAATTCAGTTAGGCGATAGAATTTAATATTAGGAGGTTACAGCCATGATAAAGCTATTGATGGGCAAAAAGGGAACCGGCAAGACCAGAAAAATGATAGACATGGCAAACACGAGCGCTGTAGAAGCTAAAGGAAATATAGTGTTCGTAGGGGAGGGACGCAGATACATAATGGAGCTAAAACACGAAGTTCGCTTTATTGATGTAAAAGAATTTGACTTAAGCGAATTAAACGTGTTTTTCGGTTTTTTGGGAGGCATAGTCGCTACGAATTACGACATCGAGCAGATTTATGTAGATGGATTGATGGAGATTTTTGGGCAAAATATGTCCGGAATTGAATCATTCATTTCAGATGTTAAAAAGTTATCAAAAAAATTCAGCATCAACTTCATAATGAGCATGGATGGCGATCCCGAGTCCGTACCAGCTTACTTAAAAGAGTTTGTAGCTTAAACAAAAAGCTTTGTTTTACTAAGATTGTTTGTCATTCGATTAAAGACGGGTTCGTATGTTTAATATAAACCCGTCTTTTACACAGTAATCCCTAGTATTTCTCCAATGGAAACTTTAAAACCGATAAATTGCTTACAAAACTCAGATTCCGCTTAATACCCGATAAAAAATCAAGCATTTTTGCAGATATTCAAAAAATTCAGCAGCGACTACCTACGATGAAGGTATTTTCCGGGATATTGAGGTAATTCAGCACTTTCTTCAATGAGCTGTTAAGCGGGTTTGCATAACTTCTCTCCCAAGGTCTATCCGGATGGCGTACAAGC
>Ga0209616_1000275_pt1 | contig 15503 bp, 16 predicted proteins | sample FlocCalmetaG_FD_184153 | JGI IMG/M metagenome (GOLD analysis project Ga0209616, IMG submission 184153) | Freshwater bacterial and archeal communities from Indian Creek, Illinois, USA - Floc-Cal metaG (SPAdes) (version 2) | ecosystem: Environmental > Aquatic > Freshwater > Unclassified ...
ACGCGGCTTGAATGCTCGGAAGTGTACTTGTCGCACTTATCAACGATGTCTGCGAGGGCTTTTATGGTTTTTGAAGCGGCTCGGTGCAGCGCGTAGTACCATCGGAAAGCCTGATCGATGAGGAATAACAAAGGAATGAACAGTAAAACGACATAGGGGTGTCGTGGTTCGTATATAGTAGCCATAGCAAGACCGATAGTTGAAGAAGTTAAGTGATGAATAAGAGATACTCTAAAATCATATAGAAATACGCTTGAAAATGAAATTCTAGATGAAATGGATACAATCAGTGAAACCAAAGTCGAGTTGATAAGATAATGACTAACTATTAAAGCTATAACTGCAGCCCAATCTGATACAATGCTAACAGTTATATAATCAGGTGATTGTTTGAGTTCATAAAAAAGCCACCCGCTAATAAGGACCGTTAATCCATATTGACCGGCGTTAAATAGGGCCTTATAATAAGGTCTCTTTAAAAGCGCTTCGGCAATTAGTAAGCCTAGCATAGTTACCAGAACCGCTCCTTGTATACCTAACACTATAACAGTAGCAAAAAAAACGGATGAGGTGACTGTCATGACTGATTCTTCTTGACCATGGGAGAATAAAATTACCGGTTTATACTCTAGAATGGCAGCCAATATAAGCCAGAACACTACCTCGCCAATTTTCGAAAATTCCATCCATTCCATTGAAAATATTATCAGCGGTATACAACTTAACGCGACTAACGCTACATAAATTTTGCCTAGCAGGCTTAAGTCCTCTTTTCTTCGTTCCATAGAATATAATCATCCTCGCTTTGATAATATGTCAGCCTTAATCGCACAATAGGATATATTCTATGGAAAGTCGTCGAATCCTTCCTGGAAAACATCTTTTCTAAAAATATTTGGGCAAAATAAATCCCGCTAAAGCGGGCTTCATTTTATATTTATTGATATATGTTGTTTACCACCATCTCTTACTTGCTACCGAAGATAACACCAACATCGTAAGAGTCGCTATGTAAAATAATGCCGGAAGATGTTTTTTCCACTTTTTCATTTTTCTGACCTCCTTTATTTTTTTCTTCATTTTTATTATCGTACCAGATTTATTTTTCTTAACGTCATTTTATCAGTGGGACAAGTATTTTTCAACAAAAAAGAATGTCGAATACTGACAATTTTTACCTTTTTATAATGTGGCATGTGCAGTTTTCGGTACGGTATGTTGGTTCTCTTTGACAGTTCTTAAAATAAGACCTCCTACTATAAGAAAAAACAGAAGAGTCAGCACACCGTTTCGGGAATTGCCTGTTGCCTGAGCAACAAAACCGAATACTGCAGGGGCAAGGAATTTCATTTTGTTGAACACGCTGTAAAATGCAAAGAACTTAGCAGGATGCTCGGAAGGGATCAAAGTACTGAACAATGAGCGGCTGAATGCCTGGCTGGCGCCTTGGGATGTCGCAACTAAAAAGGCTAGAAGGAAAAAATGCAAAGCGTTAGTCATGAAGTATCCCGACACAATTGCTATAAAGTAAATAACAAGACAAATATAAAGGCTGTTTTTAGTACCTATCCTGTTAGCATATTTGCCGAAGATCAGCGTGAACGGAAATCCTGCTAATTGCACTAAAAGGATTGCGCCCATCAGTGATAGCGTGTCAATACCTATTTCGCGTCCAAAAGTCGCTGCCAAACCGATTATAGTGCCGATAGCGTCATTGTATAACCAGAATGCTATAAGAAATTTGAGTAGCTCTCTATGTTTTAGAATCGTTTTCAGCGTTTTGCCAAGCTCGGCAACTCCGGCTTTCGCTGATGTGATATAAGTCATTTTGTTTGGTGTGGTACCGGCAATTCCGGTATCTTTTAAGTTTTTAATGATGGGTATGGAGAAAATTAACCACCAAACGCTTACTGTGATGAAGGACAACCGGGTCCCCGATAAAGCGTCCGGCATTCCAAACCATTGCGGATACTGTACCATAAGCAGATTTAGCGCTAATAGTATCCCTCCGCCAAGATAACCATACGCAAATCCTTTTGCCGATACATAGTTACGCTGCTTGATAGTGGTGATCTCGGGTAAAAAGGCGTCATAAAATATATTGCTGCCAGAAAATCCTACAGTTGCTAATATAAATATAGCGGATGCGTATAAATATGATCCTGAGACAATCGACGTCATTAAAGCGGTAGCTGATATGCCTAAAATAGCAAATACAGCGAGGTGCTGTCTTTTTGTTCGGGTATAATCCGCTATAGAAGCTAGAAAAGGGGCTAAAATGACTATGATTACCATTGCGATTGAGGCGGTATACGCAAAGTAGGCAGTGGCTAAATAATCGGGGAGATCTCTTGCCGCTACATCTTGATAGAAGATAGGAAACAACACACTGGCTATAGTGGTTGCAAACGCAGAGTTAGCCCAATCGTACATCACCCATGATCTTATGTGCTTTTTATTCTCATTTATCACTTCGGCTTCTCCTTATCGGTTGGTTTTTTAGTCCGGATGACGATTTTGGTGCAACTTCATTATTCGCCAGATCGATTGAAAAATGCTCTGATAAAACTTTCATTGATTCCAATGATTCCTTAAGTCCCAGCTCAAATATGATCCTTTTGTCATATCCTCTGGCATAAAGCTCGCCTATTAGCCATACATAGTCAAGGCTTCCGTGCCCAAGCGGGAGATGATCTGCAACATCATACTTTTCTCCGTTTTGCCTTTTATAGGCATCATGCAGGTGAATCTCAGAAATCCTATCAAAATATTTGTCCACAAATCGCTCAATGCTGATCTTGCCGCTAAAACCTGCTAAAATATGCCCCACATCCAGGCAAACACTAAGATCCATTCGCTTTATCATATCGTCCATAAGCTCGAAGGGGAATTCTATGCATTCGATGGATATCTTGCGTGAAGGAATCCCTGTGGACGTGAGTATTTGTTCAATTGCCTCAACCGAAAACTTGAGCATATGTCGGGCTAGAAAGCCGTCAACAAACGGGGGCAGCTCCATGCGCAGAAATTCAGCGACAAGGGCGCCTGTTGCGTGAAGCACGTATACTTCCGGTTCTAGAGCTTCCATTGTATTAATAGCATCAATAGTCAAATTCACACCGGCGTTGCGGATATAAGGATGAGGGCACGCAAGTTCAACCGACCACAGAGGAAGATGTACGGAATAACTGAGATTATGCTTATCTTTTAGCTCCTTTAGTTCTCTCATCTTTATTTCGTCAAATATACCCGGTACCATGGTGTTTATATCGTATGTAATTTCAAAATTCTTAAATCCTGATTTAAGAGCATGTTTTACATACTTTACGGGGTCTATTATCGACGCAGGGTTAAGAAGGTTAATATTGGTGAAACTTTGTCCCGCTCCGTCTTTTTGAAGGGTGAGTATACCGAATTTCATTGCTTAATAGCCTCCTTGCTTTTTTGTTGAACCACTTGTATTTTATCATATTGTGAGAAGGAGTATTGTTAAGTTCAGGTTAAATATACGACATTATATAAACATGCAATGTATAAGTCAAATTTTAAAAATTATGTTGAAATTCTAAGTAGCGCTAAGAAAAAAACAAATATATCTGGATGGATTATGTAATTGGGTGTATAATGCTTAAAGATAGGTTATTTTGAATATTTTTCAACCGGGAGGCTAAATCTGATGAGCTCTATAAGAGATGTTAAACTTGCGCAAAACGGCAGGACAAAGATTGAATGGGTGAAAGCGCATATGCCGTTGCTTCGGTTACTGGAGGATGACTTCAGGACAAAAAAACCTTTTGAAGGCATAAAAATAACGGTGTCAGTCCACCTTGAGGCAAAAACCGCTTATCTTTGCAGGATACTTGCTGCCGGTGGCGCTAAGCTTTCCGTGACGGGAAGCAATCCGCTCTCGACTCAAGATGATATAGCGGCAGCGCTTACTGCTGAAGATATCGAAGTTTTTGCATGGTATAAGGCAACGGATGAGGAGTACGAGAGGCATCTTAATATGGCGCTCGATTTTGGCCCTGATATAGTAATAGACGATGGGGGAGATCTGGTGCATCTTCTGCATACATCAAGATCAGATCTGTCAAGCAGTGTAATAGGCGGCTGCGAGGAAACGACAACAGGAATAGTAAGGCTTAAGGCAAGAGAGAATGAAGGAAAGCTCAAATTCCCGATGATAGCGGTCAATGACGCGCAGTGCAAATATCTTTTCGACAACAGGTACGGCACAGGTCAATCCGTGTGGGACGGAATAATGAGAACGACTAATTTGGTAGTCGCCGGAAAAAATGTCGTAGTAGCAGGATATGGTTGGTGCGGCAAGGGCGTTGCGCTAAGGGCGAAAGGCTTAGGCGCGAACGTTATTGTGACAGAGGTCGAGCCTATAAAGGCGATTGAAGCTGTTATGGATGGCTTTAAGGTGATGACTATGGAGGACGCATCCGCGATAGGCGACTTTTTTATAACTGTGACCGGCTGCACAAAGGTTATAAGGTGCGAGCATTTTATGAAGATGAAAAATGGCGCAATACTTGCCAACGCAGGTCACTTTGACGTTGAGGTAAGTAAAGTCGATCTTAAAGAGTTGTCGGTTCAGGTTAAGCCCGCTCGGAACAATATTGAGGGATATGTTATGGATGACGGCAGAATACTATATCTACTGGCAGAAGGAAGACTGGTCAATCTTGCGGCTGCCGATGGGCATCCGGCTGAAATTATGGACTTAAGTTTTGCCCTGCAGGCATTATCAGCCAGATATCTACTTGAGAGTGCGAGTATGCTCGCACCAAAAGTATATAATGTACCTAAAGAGATTGACTATAGTGTGGCGTTAATAAAACTAAAGTCTTTGGGTGTAAACATAGACAGTTTAACCGATGAGCAAAAAGCTTATCTTGGATCCTTTTGAGGTGAGTATGAGCATACTGATTAAAAATGTACATATCATAACCATGGATGAAAATGAGCAAGAAGTTAGCTGCGGATGTATTGCTATTGAAGGCGAAAGAATTGTTTATCTGGGAGAGCAATCCGGTCTATCAAATGCATTTAACCCGCGTAGGATAATAGATGGCAAAGGCAAACTGGCATTACCGGGATTTATAAATACGCATACCCATTCTGCAATGACACTTTTCAGAGGTTATTCAAATGATACACGCCTCAGTGACTGGCTCTCTTCTATATGGCCGCTTGAGGATATGTTGACATCTGATGATGCGTACTGGCTGTCAAGTCTAGCTATTGCCGAAATGATAAGCGAAGGCATTACAACCTTTTCTGACATGTACATGTTTATGGATAAAACAGCCGAAGCCGTTGAGCTTTCAGGCATCAGGGCGGCATTGGGAAGAGGGCTTCAAGGACCTGACGAGCGATCTGAAATGCGTCATATGCAGGCTAAGGAGCTTTGGCGGCAATGGAACGGACAGGCTGACGGACGCATAAAAGTTGTGGTAGCCCCTCATGCGCTCTATACATGCAAACCGCAGTATCTTCAAAAATGTGTTGATCTGGCGCATGAACTTAATGCAATGATGCATATCCATGTCGCTGAAACGTCGTGGGAATTTGACATGTGCATGAACGAATACGATCAAACACCGGTTCAACACCTACTTGAGGCGGGTGTATTTGACATAAATACACTTGCCGCTCACTGCGTTCATATAACCGATGAGGATATGGACATTATGCTTGACAGAAATGTTTGCGTGGCATATTGTCCTTCCAGTAACATGAAGCTCGCAAGCGGATTTGCACCGGTTGTGGACATGCTGAAGTCGGGCATTTCAGTAGCTTTAGGAACGGACAGCGCTGCCAGCAATAACAGTTTGAGCATGATTAAGGAGATGCATTTAGCAGCCCTTGTGAATAAGGCGATAACCCAAGATGCAACGGCTGTATCTGCAAAACAAGCTCTTAAGATGGCAACTAGAAACGCTGCTAAAGCGCTTTTATGGGACGATGAGATCGGTATGCTAAGTGAAGGTATGAAAGCCGATTTGATACTTGTAAACATGGATTCCATGCATTATTTCCCGAATGGCGATCGGACAACTGCGCTGGTCTACGCAGGCAGCGGCCGTGATGTAGACACAGTTTTGGTGGACGGGAAAATAATTATGGAAGATCGTGAGTTAAAGACTCTAGACATCGATAGAATAAGGTTTGAAGCAGATAAAATTTGGTTTAGGATAATGAAAAGATGAGCCGTAAGTCTTGTTGCTGAAAAAACTTTGTGTAGAAAACTAAAAATCTATGTTGACAAAGATTAAATCGTTTGTTAATATGTTGGAGGTCAGTTAGTCAGCGATGACAAAGCTAACTTAAATGGGGGTGTAGCTCAGTTGGGAGAGCACCTGCCTTGCAAGCAGGGGGTCAAGAGTTCGAATCTCTTCATCTCCACCAGAATATCAAGGAAATTTTGCGACAGGGGACGGGGTTAGTGTCACACTCGTGTGACACTAACCCCGTCCCCCTGTCACACGAGATTTACTGTTTCAGGATGACGTTGATTTCTAAGTATGAAAACTATATAATTTTAGTAACTTATCTTCAATCCATAATGGAATTAAGGGCATATGGTGCTCTTAAGAAGAGGAATGCTTAGCAGAAGCACTATGGAACAAACAGCAGCGAGATGTTTTTTGTAGATTTAAGTTGAAAAACGTCAATAATTTAAAGCGATACAAACTCGGAGAAGAGCAGATATCAGATCTGTCCCATCGATAGAACCGTCCCCAATATTGTGGAGGAGACATGAACATTAATAAATTATACGTCATATATGGACAAAACCCCGAAGAGATGGCGATTAATCTTCTAATTAACATTAATCTTGCCAATGACATAGCCGTTCTTTCAAAAAAGCGACCCCTTATCGCCATAAAGCCAAACCTCGTAGTTCCCCAGATATCCGAATGGGGAGCTACGACTTCGCCGCTTTTAGTACGCGGCGTGATCCGCTATCTTAAGCAAAACGGCTATGACAACATAGCTGTAATGGAGAGTTCCTGGCTTGGTGACTGCACCAAAAATGCTTTCAAAGAATGCGGCTATGAAAGCTTAAGCCGTGAATTTGGCGTACCTCTCGTTGATCTAAAAGACGATGAGACTGTTTCGGTGCGCGTTGACGATTTGGACATAAGTGTCTGTAAATCAGCGTTAAACGCGGATTATCTCATAAACATGCCGGTCTTAAAAGCGCACTGCCAGACAAAAATGACCTGCGCTCTTAAAAATCTAAAAGGCTGCATACCCGATTCTGAAAAAAGAAGATTTCATCGTTTAGGGCTTCATAAGCCTATAGCGGCGTTAAATAAAGCGCTTCCTGTGAGTCTTGTTATAGTTGACGGGTTAAACGGCGATCTGTGCCATGAAGAGGGAGGAAACCCCGTAAGGATGGACAGGGTGATTGCCGGTAAAGACCCTGTGCTCATAGACTCATACGCAGCCGAGCTTTTAGGATACGACATTTCCGAAATCCCATACATCGGCATAGCGGCGCAACTAAAAGTCGGCAACAGTAAAATCATGCCCGATTCGTTAGTTGAGCTAAACAAAAACACTGCACCCGCAAAGGTTTTGCCCTCTCGCGAGACAGATAATCTTTCACGTTATATTATTGAAAAAGACGCGTGTTCGGCATGTTTTGGAAGCGTGGTGCACGCTTTAAAAAGGCTTAAGGAAAAAAGAGGCGGCAGGCTGCCGCAAGTATCGGCAGGGCAGGGTTTTCGTGGATGCGGCGGAAAAATCGGTGTTGGGGATTGCACATCAGGCTTTGAGGTTTATGTTCCCGGATGTCCGCCAAAGTGCAAGGATATAGTGAAAATGCTTGAGTCAAACAGGCTCTGAACAGGAGAGTTCTAAACAGTAGAGAATCCCTAAGCTACAGGCGTCATAAATTTTGATTAACTGTTTCAGGATGATACGTTTATGAGTTTATGTTGAAAATCAGACTGTTTTATGATATAAAAAAATATAGAACATTGAGGAAGTGATTTACTTTGAACAATATAAGAAAAATAGAGATTGAAATTCCGGAAGAATTGCTGTTCTATTTAAAACAATCTGATGAAGAATTCAAGAAAGAGATGAAACTTCTTATAGCGATCGACCTATATAAGAAATCGAAGTTGTCATTAGGAAAAGCAGCACAGCTTGCGGGTTTTTCAAAGATTGGCTTCATAGACATGTTGAATTTTCGCGGAGAACCTATTTTTAATTATTCTGAGGATGAAATAGTACGAGAACTGCAAAATATAAAAACGTTGAATATTTTTTTGGGAGAAAGTAATGAAGGTCGTATGTAATTCTACTCCACTAATTGCCTTGTCAAGCATAGGAAAATTACACCTTCTACATGATTTATTTGGTGAAATCACTATTCCTGAAAAGGTTTTCAATGAAGTTGTCATAGCCGGTTCAGACAAATATGGTTCACAAGACGTAAAGGCATATACTTGGATTAAAGTTGCTAAAACTAGCGATAACATAATGAAAAACTATCTTATGCAAACTCTTGATGAAGGTGAAGCGGAAGTTATAGTGCTTGCTGATGAGTTGAAAGCTGATCTGGTAATCATAGATGAAAGATTAGCAAGGAATTATGCTGAAAAAGCCGAAATGAAGCTTATAGGCACTCTGGGTGTTATAGTCATGTCGAAGCTTAAGGGATATGTTCCTAACGCACGGAATTTAATTCAAGGAATGCTAATAAAGGGAATTTGGTTCAATAAAGCATTGGTGAACAGGATATTGAAGGATATTTCCGAAGAACCTTTATAGTGGTTCAGATCTGTCCCAATCGATAGAACCGTCCCCAATATTAGAAGTAGTGAAATACTGCGAATACTGTAATTATAAGCACCATAAATAGAATTGCAAAAAAAACCAGAACGGATTCCAGCTCTTTGGAATTAAGTCTAAATTTTTTAGGTGGGGCAAAACGATCGCATTTGCTAAACAATTTTTGTAGTGCAGTCAAAAGTGACAAAAAGATCCCTCCGTAGTCATTCGTTCAAGTCATACATATTATATCCAGATAAGATACGAATTACAATAGGACAAGAGTATCATTTTCGACAAAAGATTCACATTATTGTGGTGAAGCGATGCACGACATTTTCCGATATTATTTTCTTTTGCTTAAATTCAAGTAACATGTTAAAATTTATGTCGAGTGTACGCATATAAACAAAGCATCCAAGAGCGGCGCAAAAGGGGGTGAGGGTTTTGGACGAGCAGATAGATTTAAGAGAGCTTTTTGGCATACTAATAAAAAGATTATGGGTGATAGTACTTATAACCATTATGTCAGTGCTGATTAGCGGTGTGGTGACATTTTTTCTTTTAGTCCCTGTGTATGAGACTTCAACTACTCTTATGGTTACAAGAGCGCAGGATATTACGGAGACCCACTTACAGTATCAGGACATCCTTATAAGCCACAGATTAGTGAATACTTACAGAGAAATTACCACAAGCAACAGAGTTCTCTACAGAGTGATCGACGCATTGGGGATCGAAATGAGCGCAGACGAAATGCGGGCAATGGTAGCGGTCACATCTTTAAGGGATACGGAAATTATAAAGATAAGCGTTGAAAACACAGACCCAGCCTTTGCTTCCAATCTTGCTAATGCCATAGCTCAGGTATTTATGGAAGAAGTCGTTGAAATAATGAGAATTGAAAATGTTCATATAATAGACGAAGCGATGTTGCCTGAAAATCCAGTAAGGCCGCGTCCTTTGCTAAACATTGCCTTAGCGGGGGTTTTAGGATTTATGCTGGGATTAGGACTTATATTTTTAATTGAATATTTGGACAATACGGTTAAGACATCCGAATCTATCGAAAAAAGATTAAACCTGCCGGTTCTGGGAGTCATACCAAGCTTTGATAATTAAATTTTAAGAGGTAATGATGATTAAATCAACTAAACTTGTGATCAATGAAAACATTAAATCGCCGATAGCTGAAGCTTATAAGACACTGAGGACCAATTTACAGTTTTCGTTTACAGACACAAATGGGGGACTTAAAGTTCTGCTTATAACCAGCAGCGGCCCAACCGAAGGGAAAAGTACCACTGCTGCAAATCTCGCCATAACTATGGCGCAATCCGATCAAAAGGTACTGCTCGTTGACTGTGACTTAAGAAAGCCCGTCATACACAGAGCATTCAGCCTTTTAAACGGCAAAGGCTTAACGAATATTCTCGTTGAGGGTGTTCCTTACGAAAGCCTTGTTAATATGACTTTTGTGGACAATCTCGGAGTTATTACAAGCGGGCCAAAACCCCCGAATCCTTCCGAGCTTTTAGGCTCAGCCAGAATGAGGACATTGATAGATAGGTTTAAAGAGAGTTACGATACCGTGATTTTAGACAGCCCTCCCTCTTTACCTGTGACCGACGCAGCCGTTTTATCAAAGCTGGTGGATGGAGTGATTATCGTAACGGAACATGGGCAAACCACCTTTGAATCGTTAACCCAAACAAAGTCTGTGCTTGAAAAGGTTAACGCCAAAATTCTCGGGGTGGTATTAAACCGTGTCCCCGCCAATCATCGGGAATACTATTACTACTATTACCAGGAAGACAAGGTTGGCACCCCCAAAAACGGCAGAAAGTCCGCTTCGGTTAAGGCATAACATAAATGATCGACTTGCATTGCCACATACTCTCTGATATGGACGATGGGCCATCCACGATGGAAGAATCGGTTTTGATGGTTCAAACAGCCCTCAAAGAAGGAATCGACACGATAGTTGCCACCTCTCATTTCACTGATATTAAGGCTATCGATTCCTATTTGGCGAGTAGGGATGAGAAGATTGACAGTCTTTTAGGCACTCTTTCGGAAAAAGGGATCAAAGCCGATATCGTAAAAGGCGCGGAAGTATACATAGACATGGGATTATTTGATATAAATGGCATCGAAAGGCTTGCCTTAAACGGATCGAGATATATCTTAACAGAGCTTCCGATGATGGCTTTCCCGCTTTATACGGAGGAATTTCTTTACAGGCTGCAGCTTTTAGGCTTAATACCTATAATAGCGCATCCTGAAAGAAACGAAAGGATTATAAGGGATCCCGAGTTGCTTTACAGGCTGGTTGACTTAGGATCATTAGCGCAGATAAATACCGGCAGCATAACCGGCCTTTTCGGCACAGCATCACAAAAATGTGCCCGAAAGATATTAAAGAGCAAAATGGCGCATATAATTGCAACCGACGCTCACTCAAACGGCAGAAGAAAACCGGCAATGATCGACTGTATAAAGGTATTAAACAACTGGATTGGGCAAAAAGAGACCGACAAACTTATAAACACAGCCGCCGCAATCCTTGCTAACAGAGATCTAAACTCCGATCAATAATCTTTGGGTGTTTCGGCCTCAAAGATTCCAATCGGACTACATACAAGCGTAGCTAGGGGACGGTTACAGCCTCCTCGAAGCGCGTAGCTAGGGGACGGTTACAGTGTCCTCGAAGCGTAGCTGAGAGCCGAAGGGAAGACGATGGAACTGTCCCCGTGGCGTAGCTCTGCAGCGGTGTGTCCCCTTACCTAATAATAATATTACCCTAAAGGATGTGATGTTATGAATGTATCCGTAAAAAAGCTGCTTTTGTTGTGCTTTGACCTAGTGATGTTTAATTTCGCCGTGCTTCTTGCGTTAATATTAAGATTTGACCAAAACATACCTCTACAGTACTTCGAAGCTTTTTTTAACACTCTCATACTGTCATCAATAGCAAAAATATACATATATAAACATTTTGGACTCTATAAAAGCATATGGAGATATGCGGGTATAAATGAAATGTCACAGATAATTTTTGCCGTTACTTTAGGCACTATTTCCGAATACCTGATTGCCCTGCTGTTTCAATCAGCTTTGCCAAGATCCGTATACATAATGTCACTATTGCTGACTATGGCTTTTGTCGGCGGATTGAGAATGAGCTACAGGACATTTACAAATTATAGGAAAAATCCAGTTTCCCTTGCAAACAAGGTATTAAGGGTAATGGTTATAGGCGCGGGGCATGCCGGGGAGATTTTAATAAGAGAGATCAAATCTAACGGAAAGATGTGCTACATACCTGTTCTGTTAATTGACGATGATTTTCGTAAACACAGATCGTATGTGCACGGCGTTGAAGTTTTAGGCGATAGAAACAATATAGCTTGGTTAGCCCAAGAATATCGGATAGACGAAATAATTCTGGCAATACCTTCTATTTCTCAAAAGGATAAATCGGAGATTTTAAACATTTGCAAAAATACCGGATGCAAGATGAAAATATTCCATGGTATACAGCATTCATTGAGTGAAAAATCCGCCGGCGACACTATTAGGTCGGTAAACATAGAGGATCTTTTAGGCAGAGACGAAATTAAAACAGACTTAAATGGCATCTTAGAGTATCTTAAGGACGAAGTGGTACTGGTAACTGGCGGAGGCGGATCGATAGGATCGGAGATTTGCCGCCAAGTCGCCACATATCACCCTAAAAAGCTTTTGATCCTAGACATATATGAAAATAGCGCATATGAGCTGCAGCAGGAATTAGGGAAGATTCACGGCAATGAGCTTGATTTTGAAGTTTTGATAGCCTCAATAAGAGACGAAGACCGGATTAAAGAGATTTTTTCCCTTTATAGGCCTTCGGTTGTATTTCATGCAGCCGCTCACAAACATGTCCCTTTTATGGAGCTAAACGTGAAAGAGGCTGTAAAAAACAACGTATTCGGGACATTAAACGTTGCCCGTTGCGCCGATGATTTCGGGGCAAAGAGCTTTGTGCTCATCTCATCGGATAAGGCAGTCAATCCTACAAGCGTCATGGGAGCGACCAAACGCATAGCGGAAATGATAATCCAGGCTTTAGACAAAAGAAGTAAAACCGAGTTTGTGGCCGTAAGGTTCGGAAACGTGTTAGGAAGCTCAGGCAGCGTCATACCTCTTTTTCAAAAGCAGATAGCGTTAGGAGGCCCCGTAACGGTCACGGATCCTCAGATGATAAGGTACTTTATGACCGTAAAGGAAGCCGTGCGGCTTGTGATTAAAGCGGGAGCCATAGCGCAAGGCGGCGAAATATTCGTCCTTGACATGGGTGATCCTGTAAAAATCGTTGATTTGGCAAAGGATCTGATAAAACTATCCGGTTTTGAGCCCGATGTGGACATAAAGATAGAATATGTGGGCTTAAGACCGGGAGAGAAGCTATTTGAAGAGCTGTTTTTAGATGAAGAAGGCACATTGCAGAAAACGCATGAGAAAATATTCGTAGGCAAACCGTTTGATCTAGACTACGAAAAAGTTATGTCAGATGTGCGCAGTCTTAACGGGCAGTTGTCTGACTTGGAGGAATTAAGGCGAAGGATTTTCAGCATTGTGAATATGGTCAATGGGCGGGATGGTGCAAGGGAGAAAATCGCGGTTGGGGACAGGAGAAGGTAGTACTTACATAATAACTGATGAAAGAGCGAAGTCATCGGGTACGACTTCCCGGAATGCGGAGCTAAGGGGACGGCTCGAGTGTCCTCGAAGCGAAGCGAAGAGCCGAAGGGAAGACGCTGGAACCGTCCCCGTGGCGTACCCGTGGCGTAGCGTGCGGGTTATAACGATGAATATCAGAGGAGGGCGTTAAAATAATGGAGCGGATTATAAATATTCATATTGAAAAATTGCCTGAAGGAGTATATCTGGCAACATCCGGTGATATACAAGGGCTGGTGGCTCAGGGCAGAACGATTTGGGAAACATTGGAGATTGCCCGTGATGTTGCTCGTAAATTGTTAGAAGCACAGGGTGATAGGGGAATATCTACCAGATTAACTTCTCTTGCCGAACACTTTGATTACCCATTAGTTTTAGAGTTATGAAATGGGGAGATTATCAGGTTTTCGCTATCGTGAAATCATAAAACGACTAAAAGTTTTTGGTTTTGTATTCTTCCGTCAGGCTGCAGGCAGCCATGAAATTTGGTTTAATGAGTCAACAAAACAATATACTACAATTCCAAATCATCCGGGGGACATGCCTGAGGGCACATTAAGAGCGATATTAAAACAGGCTGGAATTAATCCGGAGGAATTTTTGGAGATATATAAAAACAGCTGATGCAATCTAATCAGGCTTTCCGGTTTTGAACCCGATGTGGACATAAAGATAGAATATGTAGGCTTAAGACCGGGAGAGAAGCTATTTGAAGAACTGTTCTTGGATGAAGAGGGCACATTGCAGAAAACGCATGAGAAAATATTCGTAGGCAAACCGTTTGATTTAGACTACGAAAAAGTAATGTCAGATGTGAGTAGTCTTAACGGGCAGTTGTCCAACTTGGAGGAATGAAGGCGAAGGATCTTCAGCATTGTGAATATGGTCAATGGTCGGGAAGGTATAAGGGAGAAGATCGCAGTCGGGGATAGGATCAGGTAGTACTACTTCGGTTAGGATTTGTGAAGAATGTTTATAAGGTTATTTTTGACAAACTGTTTCTGAAATAATATGATAAAATAGATATTATCAGGACAGAGGTGCTGACGATCACACCTTCTCCAATTTTATTCCATTTTGTAACTTCCAAGGAGGTGGAGTATGAGACTAGAAAAGGTTTTAAAGGAAGGTTCCAGCTTGGAACTGCCAAAAGAATTACTAAAAAAAGCTCGTCTTCCAGGTAGGGTAAATATTATTATTAAGGAAAATGAGATCATAATCAAGAAAGCGTTGAAAGAGATCGCACCCTTTGAGAAAATGGCTGGTCTGGGAAAAGGGATTTTTAATGAGGACTCTGTAACACTTCAAAGGAGACTTAGAGAAGAATGGAAACCGTAAAGAGGGTTGGTCTTGATACCAATATCTTTATGGCTGTGTTCTTGGATGAAAAAGAGAGAGCTGATCCATCCCTTCGGATTTTGAGTCTTATCTCCGATGGTGCTTTAGAGGGCGTTATCTGCAGTGTTTTACTGATAGAAATAGCTACACTTTTTTATCAAGAAAAGGAAAAACAAAAAGGTATCAATGCTGTTGAACTTATTAGGGGAATACCAAATATAACAATTGTTGATATAACATCGGATATGGTTTTAAGTATTGCTGATACGAAGGTTGCCGAAAAGTTGTCAATTGCTGATGCGACTATTTTGTCTTCGACTTTGGAGTTGGGAGCAGATGTATTTTTAACATACGGTAGTGATTTTGCTAAGGTGAAGAAAATCCGATGTATGAAGCCTGAAGATTATCTGAAGTCATTGTCGGATCAGATTGCAGAAAACGCATGAGAAAATATTCGTAGAAAAACCAGTTGATTTAGACTATGAAAAAGTGATGTCGGACGTTTATAGCCTAAATGGGCAGCTATCCGATACGGAGGAGTTAAGGAGAAGGATTTTCAGCATTGTGAACATGGTCAATGGTCGGGATGGTGCAAGGGAGAAAATCGCGGTTGGGGACAGGAGCAGGTAATACTACATAATAAC
>Ga0209616_1000278_pt1 | contig 15439 bp, 14 predicted proteins | sample FlocCalmetaG_FD_184153 | JGI IMG/M metagenome (GOLD analysis project Ga0209616, IMG submission 184153) | Freshwater bacterial and archeal communities from Indian Creek, Illinois, USA - Floc-Cal metaG (SPAdes) (version 2) | ecosystem: Environmental > Aquatic > Freshwater > Unclassified ...
AGATTTCCCCAGCTTTCGCCAGATTGGTGAGTCTCAATCGCAATCCACGGACTGCAATAATTCAACTCTCCTATAAAATTCATTTAATCCGGAATCTAATGAATAAGCGAGACAACTTAATTATAACTCTAATATCTGCCACTCCACAAATTGCTAAAAACAAGGCAAAACAACGCTAGTTTTAAGCTTATCCACAAGAGGAGATATTTTTGAGTTACGCGCTCATCGTTTTTTCCGCCTTTTTTAGATCTTCTGGAGTATTGATAGGCATAAAAAAATCACTGTGAATAAGTTTAATCGGATAATCTTTTGCCATTTTTAATATAGTTCTTGGTAAGCTATATTCTTGATTGCTTGTTAAGAACGGTTCGTATTCAAAAATTCTTTTATCAAGAGTGTAGGCACCAGTTGAGATAAGTTTTTGACCATTTTGAGACACCAAATCACATAAATTTCCGTAATCGTTCGCAAGAACAGCAGGATACCCATTCCATTCTTTTTTAATAACTCCTAGCGCAAGGGAATTTTCTATCATTTTAGTCAAAAAATCGGGCGAATGAATATCATCACCGTTCAAAATTAAAAATTGATTATTAATTAAATCTTTAGCTGACCACAGGGCTCCGCCAGTGCCGGGCATATCACTGTTTTGAAGCACATATTCTATAGGTAGTCCATTAAAAAAATTTCCAAAATAATTTTTTATTTTTTCTCCAAAATAGCTAATTATTATAATAATTTGATCAATTTTGCTTGGTAAAGATTCTAAAACATGTTCTAAGACAGGTCTGCCTTGCAAACTTAATAATGGCTTTGGTATATTGCAAGTTAATTCACCCATGCGAGTTCCTTTGCCTCCCGCAAAAATAATAGACTGCATATTATTATTATAGTTAATATATAATTTTTGCAAAAAAATAGGCCGTTTGCCTACTTCATTAAAGTAAGTCGAACGACCAGAAATTGCAGTTAAAGCAAATCGAACGGCGGACGACCGCGGTTACCTAGTCGACCGATTCTCCAGCGCTTTATTAATTCTATCTGATTTGGAGAGGTGCCTATTGGTAGTTCTCCTGAATTAACCCAGGCGAAACCCATAATTTCTTGGACATTCTTAGCAATACACGGGACATCGTCCATCTTCACATAAAATAAGAAGACTATTCCTGCCCTTGTGGGCAAGAAAAAGGTGCCGATATGTTCGAAAAATACATCGCAAATACCAGTTTCTTCTTGTGCCTCTCGAATAATGGTCAAATCAGCCGTTTCTCCTTTCTCTAATCCCCCGCCAGGAAGAGAAAATTCCTTTTCGCCATATCCGTGACGAACAAGAAGAATCTCTCCTTGTCTGTTTTCTATTATTGCGAATGAACCAATATCAACTTTTTCCTTATTAACTTCTGTATTATGCACAACAACCCCTCCTTTTTTTATTAAATACCTAAACGATAGGTTACTACTATTCTAGTATTCCGTCAAGATTAACATCATAAATAATCGCTTCGTTAAAAAGGCGGTATTCGTAAAGTTCTTCGGGGCTAAACCATAAAGCAATCTCTTTTTCTGCTTCTTCTCTGGTACCAGAAGCATGCAATAAGTTTCTAACAGCGCGTCCATCAGTATCGGAAAGGCTATAAGAGTCAATAGTAAGGTCTCCCCTAATAGTGCCAACATCAGATGTCATTGGCTCTGTTCCACCTGTAATTTTGCGAACTATGCCTACCGCGTGCGCTCCTTGCCATACGCAAGCAATAACAGGGCTAGAAGAAAAATATTTTTTGAGATTTTCTAAAATAATTTTAGTGATTTGCAAGGGGTCTTCAGAGGGAGGAGTTTTTCCTTGAGCTTTATAGGCATTAATAGTTTTTGTGCCGGTTTTTAGAGGCCACTCTGGGTCAACTAAATAATGCTTTTCTACTAATTCTGGAGCAGGAATCAACATTTTAATTCCTACAAGTTTAAGGCCCGTGCGTTCGTAGCGTTTTATAATTTCTCCAATAAGACCTCTTTGAATCCCGTCTGGCTTAATAACAACAAGCGTTCTTTCTTTTTTTATTTTTTGAGATATATCTGACATATTGTTCATATTATTTTTTTATTGTTTTAATTTCAAGACCAAGTTCTTTAAGTTGTCCTTCTGACACCCCAGAAGGAGAGCTCATCATAAAATCTTGACCGTCGCCTGATTTTGGAAAACTTATAACTTCGCGGATATTTGGCTCTCCTTGAAGAATCATAACAAGACGATCTAATCCCGGCGCTATTCCTCCGTGTGGGGGAGCTCCATATGTAAGGGCCTCAATCATGTGGCCAAAGTTTTGCATTATTGTTTCTTCATTGTAACCCATTATTTCAAAAACTTTCTTTAAAACTTCAGGCTTATGATTTCTAATACTGCCGCCACCAACTTCAAATCCATTTAGCACTATATCATATTGGTCAGTAATAATTTTTTCTATATTGCGCGCCTCTATTAGGTCACTTTCCCATTCTTTTCTTGGAGCAGAAAAGGGGTTATGCGTAAAAGTCCACCCGCCATTATCTGTTTTTTCAAAAAAGGGAAAATTAACTACCCAGCAAAAAGCGAGTAAATTTGGATTATTTTTATCTTCTCTAATGTCTGGTCTATCTGTGCCATAACGCTCCATCGCCTCTTCGTATGAAATAATAGGAAATGGAACTTGTTGAATTTGCTTTGCGGGATAAAGAGTTTTAACAATTTTGATTAGCAATTCTTCGGTTAAAGACATTATATCTTCGCGTTCTACAAAGCTCATTTCAAGGTCAAGTTGGGTAAACTCTGGTTGACGGTCCCCTCGTGTATCTTCGTCTCTAAAACAGCGAGCTATTTGAAAGTATTTTTCAAAACCCGCAATCATCAAGAGCTGTTTATATTGCTGAGGCGATTGCGGGAGCGCGTAAAATTTGCCGTTATACAGTCGGGAAGGCACAAGATAATCTCTTGCTCCTTCTGGAGTGGATTTTGTAAGTACTGGAGTTTCAATTTCAATAAATCCTTTTTCAGTAAGAAAATCGCGAGCGAATTTAATAATCGCGTGCCGTTTGCGAATGTTGTCTGTCATTCTGTCTCTTCTTAAATCAAGATAGCGGTATTTCATACGAGACTCTTCGTTGATATCTTTGCCATCTGTATCAATGGGAAATGGAGGGGTTTGGCTTTCGGCAAGAATTTCTAAGTGTTCTGCTTGTACTTCAATTGTGCCAGAAATAATATCAGGATTAATCATTCCTTCTGGACGTTTTACTACTGTCCCGTGAACTGATATTACCCATTCTGCACGTAGTTTTTCCGCGAGAGCATAGGTGTCGTTTGGTCCTTCTTTACGCGGAGAAAATACAACTTGGACTAATCCAGAGGCATCTTTAAGGTCAATAAAAATTAATTTGCCATGATCGCGACGAGCGCGCACCCAACCCTTTAAGACGACTTCCTTTCCAACAAAATTTATGAGCTCAGAAGCTAAATGTCGCATTGCTTTAGTATACGTCCTCCACGAAGCTCATTCAATAGATTGCACGCGTAATTTATTGTTTGCGATTGTGAGCACTATATTCCCCTTCTCGTCTGTTCTGAAAATAGGAATGCCTAAAGCAGAAAACCTATTTAAGACTTCTCTGTTTGGCAAGCCATAACGATTTCGTTGTCCAACGCTTAGTGTGGCTATTCGCGGATTTATGGCAGTAAGAAATTCATAAGATGAAGATGTATTAGACCCGTGATGTGAAATTTTCAAAAAATCTATCTCTGGGAACGGGACAGCAGAAATAAGCGCTTCTGGTTGAGTGCCAATGTCTCCAGTAAAAAGACCTGTAAGTCCAGCTGTTTTTGTAAGAATAACAAGAGAGCCGTCATTTTCAGCAAGTAATTTTTCTTCCGCTTGGCGCGCAGGATAGACAATTTGCATATTAAAACCAGTAGAACGAATTACACTACCAGCAAATAGACGAACGACGGGTATGTCTAATGTTTTAGCTTTCTCTAAAATAGCATTTAATCTTTCTACCGAATCCGCACCATTCCAAACAATCGCTCCCACGTCGTAGGCAGACAGAATATGCTCTAATCCTCCGTAATGGTCTAAGTGAGGATGAGAAATGATGATAATGTCTATGTATTTGTCGGTGCGAGGCAGTAGTCGCTCAAGTCCTCGCATAACGCTTTTATCTGGCCCAACATCAATTAATATGTCCGCGCCATAAGTCCGAACAAGACTGCTGTCTCCTTGCCCAACGTCCAAAAAAGCAACGGATTTTTGCTGAAAAAAACCACCGGCGATAGAGACAAAAACCGTGATATTAGAAACCGCGAGCAAAAAAATTAATAATCCCGATTGCATAGAAAAGTAAAGATTCCGCGATAATTGAAAAAGGCAGAGCAAGGTAGTCGGATACCACAGCCACTATACCAGACGCAAAAGAAAAAAACATAGCGAGAGGCACCGACCATATAATCATAATATTTGGAATAAAAGATAGCCAATTAAAAGAGTCGAATAAAATCATGGCTACCGGCGCAACAGCAAGCCCGGCAGAAAAACATTGAATAGAAATAAGTTTTAAAGTACCAACCTTATCTGTACCAAATAAAACTTTACAAAGCCACGGCGCGAGAAAAATAATTCCAATAAGAGCAGAAAAAGACAGAAGAAAGCCAGCGTCATAAACAATGATAAATGGATTATGTAACACCATAGCAAGGGCGGCAAAAGATATTGGTCCTTTAATATCAATTAATCTGCCAGAATTACGAGCAAAAAGGACAAGAGAACCCATAATAGCCGCTCGAACAACTGATGCCGAAGGACCAACAAGAGCAACGAAAATTAAAATGCCTAAAGTGGTAGAAAAAGGACGCCACTTAATAGGAATAAAGAAAAACAATACGGCAAGAAAGGAAACTATGATTGTGATATTAAAGCCCGACAAAGCCACTATATGCGTAGTACCTGAAGCGCGTAAGTTTTTCCTAAACTCCGGAGTAAAGCCAGACCTGTCTCCTAGCAAGATACCAAGGGCAAGCGCAGAAGCAGAAGGAGATAAATTTCTTTGCAAGTTTTCAGATATCCGTTCGCGAGCGGCAAAGAATATACACATTACACCCGAGCAACTTTTATCTAAAATCTCAACATTGCGACAAAAAAATGTATCGCGCCTGCCTTGTTGCAAAGTGGCGGACGAAGAACTTCGGTTACAATTTGTTCTAATAATATTTCCGTAGCGTAAATCTTCATAGCTGTCTACCATTAGATTAATCTTCCCGCCATCAACAAGGACTAAATCAAGTCTAGTAAAGCGACTGTGATCTAAGGGATATGAAGAGATTCTTCCTTCAACATAAAAATTGTTATTTTGCGGTAAATTAAGCCGCGACACAAAAGATTCATAAATAAACGGATAAAAACAACCCAAAGCGCAAACAAACGGCAAAAAAGCAAAAAAGCGCTGTTGTTTAGAAATAAAAATGAATGCGATAACGGCGACAACTAAAAGCCCAATAAAAATAAATCCAGGACGAGCTACAACAGAACCAATAGCCGTTCCTAAACAAAAGAAAGCGGTTAACCAGATAAAAGCCGCTCTTTTAGTTATTTTCATCGTGAATTTTGAAATTTAATTATAGTAAGTCTTCTGTCGGACCAATAATTCCGCCGCCAATCATTTCGCCATCTTTAGAATAAAAAACAGCCGACTGTCCAGGAGCCACAAATTTACAAGGATTACGAAATTTAAGAACTCCTTTATTGTTTTGCTGAATCGTTAATGTGGCAGCGGAAAGTGGCGCGCGATATCTTACTCGAGCAAACACTTCTGTTTCTTTTTTTATTTCGTTCGCAATAATATTGATGTCTTTTAAACCAACTTCTTTCATGAAAAGAAGTTTATGGTTTTCTGGAGCAACAATAAGCGCGTTATTTTGAGAATCTTTTTTTGCCACATAAAATGCCTTCCCTCCTCCCATTCCTTTAATGCCAAGATGTCTTTGTCCAAGAGTATAAAAACACAAGCCCCTATGCTCTCCTAATATTTTGCCCTCCGGAGTTATAATTGGCCCTGGAATGCCATCAATATATCGCGCTAAAAAGTCAGCCATTTTGAACTTACCTAAAAAACAAACTCCTTGTGAATCTTTTCTGTTCGCGTTTGGTAGTCCGGTTTTTTTAGCGATTTTTCTCACTTCTGATTTCAAAAGATTGCCTAAAGGGAAGAGTGTTTTTTTAAGAATCTCTTTGTTTAGCGTCCATAAAAAATAAGTTTGATCCTTATTTTTATCTTTCGCGACATAGAGGGAATTATTTTTATTATTAAGCAGAGCATAGTGTCCTGTCGCGATAAAATCAGCACCAAAGGCACGCGCTTTATCATAAAAAAGACCGAACTTTATTTTTTTATTACACATTACATCTGGGTTAGGAGTTATGCCTGACTGGTAAGCAGACACCATATAATCAACAACCTGATGCTTATATTCATGCTCCATGTCCCAAATATAGAAAGGAATATCTAAGTGTCCGGCAGCACGACGTGCCATAATGGCATCATCTGTTGCACAACCATCAACATTATAGCCACGAATATAAACACCCGTAACATCATACCCTTGTTGTGCTAAAAGATAAGCGGAGACAGACGAATCTACTCCGCCCGAAAGTCCCACAAAAACTTTTGTGCCTTTATTTGCTTTTTTCAACCCTTTCAACATAAAGTCCTGTTTCAGTATTTACTCTTATTATGTCTCCTTGATTAATAAAGAGAGGGGTAGTTATTTTTGCGCCGGTTTCCACGATAACAACTTTATCGCCTCCTTGAGCGGTATTGCCTTTGACTGCTGGAGGAGCTGAAGTTACTTCAAATTCCATTTTAACAGGCAAAATTATTTTAATAACACTACCGTTTAAGATATAAGCAATAACTAGAGTATTCGCTTTTAAAAACTTAGAAAAATCACCGATTATGCTTTCAGGAACCATTATTCTGTTTTTAGGGTCTCCAGGGGTTTGAAACCAATATTCTCCCTTATGCGTATAAAGGAATAATATCTCTTTTTTAGAAAAGTCGGCTTCTTCAATACTTTCGCCTGCTTGCCACGATTTATCTACTACTTTTCCTGTTCTTAAGCTTTTAAGCTTGCTTTGTACTATAGCTTTTCGCTGTTGCATTCTAATAAAACTGGTGTCAACAACTTCGTAAGGCTCGCTGTTAAGAAGAATTATTGTTCCTTTTCTAAGTTCCGTATATGAAATCATATTAATTTAGTTTTTTGATTTTTTGATTTTTTGATTTTTTATTCTTCGTCTAAATCAGTATCTTGAGGCAATGGTTCTTTTGGGTCTATTGCTTTATTAAGAGCAGCGCGGAGTTCATCCATTACCACTTCTTTTTTTTGTCGAGCTGGACGCAAAAGTTTTTCAATAGAACTTTCTGATTTACGCGTAATTTTCTCTTCTATATTAGAGCCCGTTTCCGACCAACGATCTATTATTTTCCTCTCTATTTGCGTTTTTGGGAGACCATATTTATGCCTACTTTGTTCTATTATCAAGTCTTTGTGCGATACTTCGCCTTCTTTATGAGAAAGAAAATCAAGATTGTGCGCCGAAAAAGGCCTTGAAGAAGCGCCATCTACCATTAATTTGATATAAAAATTATGTTTGCCGATATTTACCAAGTCTCCTGCCATAAACTCAGGCGAAAATTCTTTTTCTAAAAAGTCAGCGTCTTCAGCTCCAACTCTAAAAGCAATAAATGTGCCAACATTACCAATGATAGCAGGACGCACTGCATCGCTTAATTGCTCAATGTATTGATGCGCGAGAATAAGACTCAATCTATATTTGCGCGCCTCTGAAAGAATAACCGCGAAAGAGTCAGTAGAAAAATTTTGAAACTCGTCAATGTAAAGAAAGAAGTCTTTTCTCTCAAACTCCGTGATATCTATGCGGCTCATAGCCGCTTGTTGCAGTTTAGTAATCAACATCGCTCCAAGCAAAGAAGAGTTATCTTCGCCTATTCTTCCGTGAGAAAGATTGGCAACGAAAATTTTATTATTATCCATTACTTCTCTCATATTTATTGATGACTTCGGTTGACCAATAATATTTCTAATAAGAGGATTTGCGATAAACTGCCCCACTTTGTTCTGTATGGCGGCGACTGCTTCCGAAGCATATCTATCTGTGTATTTTCCGAATTCATTAACCCAAAAATTTTTAACAACTGGATCTTCAAGGGCGGCAGTGGTTTTTTCTCGATATCCTTTGTCTGTTAGCATTTTCATCACATCTAATAAAGTAGAGTTTGGGAATTCTAGAAGAGCAAGCAAGGTGTTGTTTAAAATATATTCCATTCTCGCTGACCAAGCATCAACCCATATTTTTTTAAAAACACCCATCATGCCAGAAGCGATAAGATGCCTAAATCCTCCTTCCACACCTTCAAGCGGGTTAAAGCCGATAGGATAGTCCATGTCTGCCGGATTAAAGTAAATAACATCATCTATGCGTTCTGGCGGGACAAAGTCTAAAATTTTTTCCGCGAACTGACCATGAGGGTCTATAAGACCAACTCCTCTTCCTTCGCGAATATCATGAGCGATCATATTTTCCATCATAGTCGTTTTGCCCATTCCTGTTTTACCTATGAGATATGTATGACGGCGACGATCGTCGGTTTTAATTCCAAACTTCACCTCTCGGCTTCTAAAATTAGTTTTTCCAAAAAAATTAATATCTTTCATAATATTTTTATTCTTCTATTGGTAAATTAATCGGCGGAGTGCCTTTTTTAGGCTCAACTTGACCAAGCCCAGTCGCCATAACTCTTTTCGTTGGAGGATGAAAAATCGTGGCAAGCTCCTCAATGTTCATAAGCGATGGAGTAAGAGACTTATAATACATCGCGTCCACATTTGTAAAGTTAGTAAAATCTCTATTAATATAATTTTGATATATCAACTTCTTTTTTCTTAAAAGTTTTTTCTTTTTGTTTATTGCATAAAAACGCTCAGGAATAGTCATAGTAAGAACCGCGGGGCGAATGAAATTAAGATTTTGAATACCAAACTGCTGAAAAGCGCTTGTCGCCGCTTTAAAATTAGAGTTAGAAAAACTATCTTTTTTATCTATGTAGATAATTCTAATAATAGTTTTAAAAGCTAGTTTAGCTGCCTTAGTCTCAACTGCTTTAATTACTTCGTGGTCAGCGGCGGAAAGTGTTTTAGACTTATCTTCAATCTTTGGAGCGCCTTCTTTTGTCGGAGGAGTTGTAAAAATTTGGGCTAATTCTTTTATCATCTCCCCTATAAAGGAGAATATCACGCCAAAAATACTCGGCTTCGGCTCTTCTTTTTTACCCATTTTTTCCGCGATAACTTTTTTTGCCGCATCTTTAAGCGCGTCTCCGGCAGGACTTATTAAAAATTGCACCCACATTCGTTCATTGTCCTTAAGACTAGACATAACTTCAGCAAGTATGGCAATCGGGTCTACCTCTTGTTCTTCATATTTTCTTTCGCCTAAGAAATATAAATATGTTCTAATAGGATAAGCATTATTTTCATCTTTCTTACCAAGAACCATATCCGCTCCCATAATATCGTACTCTTCATTTGGAAGATTAGCGGGAAATTCGCTTACATAATCTTTAGTTGCTTCAATTATTTCCGCTCCGGGATATTGAGAATATATAGCTGACTCAATAATAGGCCTGCTTTTTTTATTAACTCTTACAAAAAATTTAATACCTTCTTTAGAAGATACCATCTCAATAGAGATCTTTTCTTCAAATTGACCTTCAAGCCATTTCTTTTCTGGCTTTATACCAAAACTATATACCTGATAAAAACTCGCAAATACTTGTTCCATCGCTTTAGGAAAAATTTCATTATCTCTTGGAAACTTAATCTCTAAAATAATATAGTTAATACCTGCGGCAAATTTCGCTTGAGATTCATCCAGCCACCAATTTTTTAAAAAAACTATTAAAAATCTTAAAAATAAAAAAAAGGCAATAACCGCCAGTATTCCCACAATTACATTACTGATATATCCTTCCAGCCCGGCAATAAGCTCCATAATTTTATTATAACTTAAGTCCGTAAGTTCCGCGACTTACAAGAACAAACCGAGGGTCTTTAATAAGCTCGTTATGAACAGTGGGCGCGTGACTTCCAATCTTTTTCGCAATTTCCATAAAATGTTGAGGGTTATTTTCTTTTTTGAGAAAAGCGAAAGCTTTGGCGCGTACGGTTTTTGGATTTACTTCATCCCATTCCGTGAGACCAAAATCACCGTAAGGCCCAACGCCAAGACGCTTAGAAACCGCAAGCAAACTAATAGCAATAGTTTCTTGCATATCGCGCAAAGCTGTAACAGAGCGAAGAATCTCATCAAATTGCTCAACTTTTTTAAGATTATGTGTAATTTCGTTATGCATTATCTCCATCTCTTTCTTTGCTTCATCATTTACATACCAAAAACCATAAAATGTATTATTTTCTTTACAAAAAAATGGGCGTCCTATGGCTTGAAAAATAAATCCAGCTTGATTGCTAAAAACACCAGCATCATTTGTAGATTTAGTAAGAGATTGAATCTCCCTCATAAGAATATCATTTCTTCTTAAACCGCCAGTCGCGGATAAGTGTTTTTCAGTAAAATTTTTTAAAATAAGCGCTTCTTCAAAATCAACAACTATTTTTTTAATCTTTAAGATAGCTTGCTCTTCCAACTGTCGCACTCTTTCACGAGTTATATCATATTGAGTCCCAAGAGCTTGCAGAGTATCAGTTTCGGGCGATGAGAGACCGAACCGTTTAGTTATAATATCAGCACTTCGCGCATCAAGCTGAGCGCTTGCAAAAAGATGCTCTATAAAGTTTTCTAAATTTAAACCAGAAAGATACATATTCTATACAGGGTACAACCTTTTTAGGGGCGTGTCAAACAATGCGCCTCTATTTCAGTCATTAGTTGTAATGTCTGGATTAAAACACGGGTGTTGCGAAAAAATATTAACAATTAATTGGCTCTCAACAAGACTGATTTAAAAAACTATTACAAAACTGGACACTTAGTATTAAAGTTGTTAGTATTAATTTTATATGAAATCTGATATTCATCCTCAATATTATAAAAATGCGGTTATTAATTGTGTTTGCGGCAATATTATTAAGGCTGGCTCCACAAAAGAAAAAATGGAAACTGAGATATGCAGTAAGTGCCATCCATTCTATACGGGGGCCGAAAAGCTTTTAGATGCCGCTGGAAGAGTTGAAAAGTTCAAAGCAAGAAAAGTAAAAGGAGAAGTGGCTCCAAAAAAAGTAACAAAAACTAGGGTCAAAAAGAACGCGTCTCCTATAAAGTAAATACTAAATCTTTTTTTTATGGTTCCCTCTCTCGCAAAGAAGGACGACTAATAGTCGATATCTCAATCTCACGACAAATAACCACTTATGAACAAAGTAATTTTAGAAGCGCGCGCCGGCGCGGGAGGAGATGAGGCCTCAATATTCGCTCTTGATCTTGTTCGCATGTATCAGCGCTTCGCGGAAATGAAGGGTTGGAAATTTATTGTACTTGATTCAAGCGAAAACGCTCTTGGGGGCGTTAAAACTCTTTTTGCTCAAATAACCGCCCCGTCAGGAGAGAATCTTTATGAGTTATTAAAACAAGAGTCAGGAGTACATAGAGTACAAAGAGTTCCCGCGACTGAACGCTCTGGTAGAGTGCATACCTCAACAGCATCTATAGCTATTATGCCTGAAGTAGAAGAAAAAGAAGTAAACATTAGTCCGCGCGATTTAGAAATCAGTACTTTTCGCTCTTCAGGGCCAGGGGGTCAAAATGTAAATAAAGTAGAAACAGCCGTTCGTATACTTCATAAACCATCCGGCATTGTTGTTGCTTCTCAAGCAGAGCGCAGTCAGGTAGGAAATAAAGAACGCGCAATGGCGGCGATAAGAGCCAAGCTTTATGAAAATCAAATACAAGAGGAACAAGTAAGGCTAGGTAACCTGCGACGCGACCAAATAGGTTCCGGCGATCGTTCGGAAAAAATAAGAACCTATAATTTTCCTGATGACAGAATCACTGACCATCGCATAGGCAAAAAATGGCATAATATAGAAAAGATTCTGGGAGGCAATATGGATCCAATAATAAAAGTGTTTCAGCGAATGTAATTTAGAGCCTCAGGGCATTATTCCTCTTCGTTCTTTTTCGTCATTCCCACATCTATTCCTGTCATTCTCGCGTTCTTTTTTTGTCCCTCTTTGCGGGATCTCGCGAAGCGAGATCATTCCCACATCTTCCTTGCCATTCCCGTACCTCTCTCCGTCATTCCCGCGAAAGCGGGAATCCAAAGTCCTTTTCCATGGAAGGTCGCTAAGAGAGAGGTTTAAAAGTAGATGAGGATGACAGAGAGCGTCTAGCTACACCAGATCTCGCGAAGCGAGATCATTCCCACATCTTCCTTGCCATTCCCGTACCTCTCTCCGTCATTCCCGCGAAAGCGGGAATCCAAAGTCCTTTTCCATGGAAGGTCGCTAAGAGAGAGGTTTAAAAGCTTAAAAGGCTAAAAGTTTAAAGAATACAAAACGAATACGGGGGCTTTACGCTCCATGACACTTCTTAAACTTTTTCCCACTGCCACAAGGACAAGGGTCGTTTCTGCCAATTTTCGCAAAGTCTTCCGGTCTCATATTTAATTCCGCCGCTCGCGCCGCTTGGCTTACTTGAGGCCTTGCTTGTTCTTGCGGAATAATTTGAATTTTAGATAAATTGTCGTATACCCACGCGTCAAATGCTTCAAGTAGTCGCTTATAAAGAATATGGCTTTCTCATGGCTTTCTCTTTTATATTCCACGAGTGGGTCATGCTGTCCGTACGCTCTAATTCTCACAGACTCCCTTAAAGATTCAAGGTCTTCCAAGTGATTCATCCAAAGAGTGTCTAGCATAGCAAGCAAAGGATATCTAAACGCCTCCGCATTTTCAGTTTTTTGGATAAGTTCTTTTATCCGATTTATTTCTTTCTCTTCTTGTCCTTCTCCTTTCGCTTCTATGATTCCAATTATAATTTCTTTTAATTCTTCTCCGGAAGATTCAAGTAAACGCTGTCTACGGTGATATACAAACACTCTTTGTTTGTTTAAGATATCATCATAGTCGAGCAAGTGTTTGCGGGCATCAAAGTTAAGACCTTCTACTTTTTTTTGCGCCGAAACAAGCGCCTTAGTTACAAGGCCTGATTCAATCGGCTGGTCTTCCGGCACATTTAAGGCCTGCATCATCCCGCTTATTCTTCCTCCCCCGAATATACGCATTAAATCGTCTTCCAAAGAAATAAAGAATTGTGAAGAGCCAGGGTCTCCTTGTCTGCCAGAGCGTCCGCGAAGCTGATTATCTATTCTTCTCGCTTCGTGCCGTTCGGTGCCTATGACATGTAACCCTCCAAGTTCTTTAATTTCTCTCGCTTTTTCTTCGTCGTGTGGACTACCCCCCAACACAATATCTACTCCCCTACCCGCCATATTTGTCGCAAGCGTTACAGCTCCCTTTCTTCCCGCCTGCGCTATTATTGAACCTTCTCGCTCGTGATTCTTTGCATTTAATATTTCATATCTTACGCCCGCACGAGTCAAATACTGCGAAAGCAGTTCGTTTTTTTCTATGGAAACAGTACCAACTAAAACCGGTTGTCCTTTTTCAGAGCGAGAAAGCGCTTCCTCCGCAACTGCTTTAAATTTCGCGTCAGCTGTTTTATATATAAGGTCTGACAAATCTTTTCTTATAAGCGGCCTATTGGTAGGGATAGTGATTGTTTCTACTCCGTAAACCTTATGAAACTCTTCCGCGGATGTTTGGGCGGTGCCAGTCATTCCTGATATTTTGCCGTAAAGCCGGAAATAATTTTGTATGGTAACTTGAGCAAAAGTTTTGGATTCCTCCTGTACTTTTACGCCTTCCTTCGCCTCAATAGCTTGATGCAATCCTCCAGAATATCTTCTCCCTCGCATAAGTCTGCCGGTAAATTGGTCTACGATAATAACTTCGCCGTTTTGCACGACATAGTCTCTGTCTTTCAAAAACAAGGCTTTAGCTCTTAGACACTCTTCTACATAATGAGCAAGTCGAATGTTTTCCGCACTATAAAGATCATCTATGCCCGCGCATTTTTCCACTTTATCTATGCCAGCAGGAAGTATCGCCACAGATTTTGTTTTTTCGGTTACCGTATAATCATCTCCCTCTTCAAGGCGTGATACGGCCTTCCACATTATTTTATAGTAGTCGCTTGATGCAGCATCCGGCGCTGAAATAATAAGCGGCGTTCTTGCCTCGTCTATAAGAATAGAATCCACCTCGTCTATCATGGCAAAATGATGCCCCCTTTGTACTTGCGCCTCTTTCTGCGGAGCAAGATTGTCTCTTAGATAATCAAATCCAAACTCATGATTGGTGCCATAAGTGATGTCTGCCGCATACGCTTGCTGCCTTGAAATCGGACGCAAAAACTTATGCTCAACAAGAAAAAAACCGACGCTATCTCTTTTTTCATCCGCTTTTTTTTCTTCGCTAGTAACCTCAGGATTAGCGTTAAAGTTTGGGTCATACATAAAAGCTCCGCTGTGGACTATGCAGGCGGTACTTATCCCAAGATAATGATAAATCTGCCCCATCCATACGGCGTCACGAGTTGCAAGATAATCATTAACCGTAATAATATGCACGCCCTTCCCCGCAAGAGCGTTAAGATACGCGGGTGCCGTAACAGCAAGTGTTTTACCTTCTCCAGTCATCATTTCAACAATCGCGCCTTTATGCAAATTAATGCCTCCTAGTATCTGCGTATCAAAATGCCTTTGATTTAGATTTCTCTTCGCAGACTCCCTTACTAAAGCAAAAGCTTCGGGCAACAGCTCTTCAAAAGATTCGCCCGCGACCGCTCGCTCTTTCAAGTCAAGACTTTTTTTCTTTATTTCTTCATCGCTTAAAACCTCAATTTGATTTTCTAAATCGTTGATTTTTTGAAGTAAAGCATTGTCTTTAGCAGTTTTTGGACGCGAAAAAAGATTAAACATATAAAGCGAATTATGCTCTTTGAGGGTCTAAATTACAAGGTTGACTTGGATTTTTCTTTATATTGCTTTATTTCTGCGGAAAGTACTTCTTTGACTGCATCTATTGCGGCATGCAAATCTTCGTTAGTTTTATGCGCTCTTATCATTTTTCCAGGAATTTTAAGATTTGCTTCAGCGTAATAAACATTGCCTTTATGATGATGCTTAGTCGTTCTACCAGCATCAAAGTTTAGCTCTACGCTTCCTTCCTCTTCCCATTTCTTCATAAGCTTATCTAAAGAACCCATTTTCTTTTCTATGCGTTCTTTAATAGCAGGCGAAAGCTCAAGATTTTTTACTG
>Ga0209616_1000281_pt1 | contig 15374 bp, 14 predicted proteins | sample FlocCalmetaG_FD_184153 | JGI IMG/M metagenome (GOLD analysis project Ga0209616, IMG submission 184153) | Freshwater bacterial and archeal communities from Indian Creek, Illinois, USA - Floc-Cal metaG (SPAdes) (version 2) | ecosystem: Environmental > Aquatic > Freshwater > Unclassified ...
GTGCTGGTGGCGGTGACGGCGGCGCTGTGCTCTTTTTTCCAGAACGGCGCCTGGGTCTTGAGGTAGTCCATCAAAAACTCGCAGGCGGCAAAGGCCTGGCCGCGGTGCGCCGCCGTCACCGCCACCAGCACGATTTGCTCGCCCAGCCCCAGCCGCCCCACGCGGTGCAGCACGCGCGCGCCATAAATCTCAAAGCGCCGCTGCGCCTGCTCGATCATCGCCTCGATGGCGCGCTCGGTCATGCCGGGATAGTGCTCGAGCTCCATGAACGCCGGGGGCTGCGCAGGCGCGCCAGCGACTAGCGTGGGGGTCCACTCCCTCACCAGGCCCACGAAGGCGCACACGGCGCCCACCCGCGTGTCGGCGGCGTGCAAGGCGGCCACTTCGGTGCTCAGGTCGAAATCCTCGGTCTGGATGCGCACCCGAGGCTGTGCGGTGGTGGGCTGCGGTTCCACCCTCAGCCCCCCGTTACCGGCGGGAAAAAAGCCACTTCGTCGCCGTCTTTGAGCGCGGCCGATTCCGGCACCATCGCTTGGTTGAGCGCCGCGCGCACCGCACGCCCGCGCGCCAGCGCCTCGGCGTGGGCACCACCGCGCGCGATCAGTTCGTCGCGCAAGTCGGCCACCGTGGCTGCGGCGGTGCACAGCCGCAACTCTGTGGTGCCCAGCGCTTCGCGCAGGGCGGCAAAAAACCGGATCTGGATGGTGTGCATGGCTGGTTTGGGCGCGCCCACTGCGCCGGGCAAGGCTGGGATCGAGCCATTGTAGCGGTGCAAAATAGCGGCTACACTGCCGCCGTGAGCCTCACCGACGCCGACCTCCACCTGCTGCGCGCCCTGCTGCACACGCAGCGCCTGGCCGCGCTGGCCACCCTGCACCGGGGTGAGCCTTCGGTGTCGATGGTGCCTTTTGTTCTGCTACCCCAATGCGGCAGCGCGGTGGTGCACGTAAGCCGCCTAGCCACCCACACCAAAGACATGCTCGAGCAACCCGCCGTGGCGCTGCTGCTCGTGGCCGATGCGCAGGTGGCCGAACCACCCGCGGCCCAAGCGCAAGCGAGTGCAGCGTTGCCTAGCGGCGGCGAAACGCAAGATGCCCACAACCCACTGGCCCGGCCGCGCCTGAGCCTCAAAGGCCGCGCCCTGCCCTGCCCGCCCGATGCGCCGCGCTACGCCGCCGCCCGCGCCGCCTACCTCGAGCGGCTGCCCGATGCGCTGGAGCTGTTTTCGTTTCCAGACTTTGCGCTGTTTTTAATCGAGCCGGTTTCGGCGCGCTTTGTGGCCGGCTTTGGCCGCGCCCACTCGCTTACAGTCGAGCGTTGGCGCGCCGCGCTGGCGGGATAGCGCGCTGTCTCTGCGGCAGTGGGCACCGACAGCCCCCTCGCCACCAGCACCCAAACCGCGAACAAAGCAGGGCATCAAACAAACGCCCCGCTGACCAAGCTCAGCCCAGCAACCGCTGGCGTGCCTGCGCGTACTCGCGCTTGATCTGCGCCACCCGCTCGGCGGCAGGCAGCACGCGGTCGATGGCGCCGATGCCTTGGCCGCAGCCCCAGATGTCTTTCCAGGCCTTGGCGGCGGCAGCGCCGAAGTTCATCGCGCTCGGGTCGCTCTCGGGCAGGTGCTCCGGGTCGAGCCCCGCGGCCACGATCGAGGCCTTGAGGTAGTTGCCGTGCACGCCGGTGAACAGGTTGCTGTAAACGATGTCGTCCGAGTTGCTGTCAACCACGCACTGCTTGTATTCGGCGCTGGCGCGCGCTTCGTCGGTGGCGATAAAGGCCGAGCCGATGTAGGCAAAATCGGCCCCCATGGCTTGCGCCGCCAGCACCGCGCTGCCGCTGGCGATGGCGCCCGAGAGCGCCAGCGGGCCGTCGAACCACTGGCGGATTTCTTGCACCAGCGCAAACGGGCTTTTCACGCCCGCGTGCCCACCGGCCCCGGCGGCCACCGCCACCAGCCCGTCGGCACCCTTTTCGATCGCCTTGTGCGCAAAAGCGTTGTTGATGATGTCGTGCAGCACCACGCCGCCCCAGCTGTGCACGGCCTGGTTGAGGTCGGCGCGCGCGCCCAAACTGGTGATGACGATCGGCACCCGGTACTTGGCGCACAGCGCCAGATCGGCCTCGAGCCGGTCGTTGCTCTTGTGCACGATCTGGTTGATGGCAAAGGGGGCCGCCGGTTGCTCGGGGTGCGCGCGGTCGTGCGCCGCCAGCGCCTCGGTGATTTCGGCCAGCCATTCGTCGAGCTGCGACGCCGGGCGTGCGTTGAGCGCCGGCATGGAACCGACGATGCCGGCGCAGCACTGCGCGATCACCAGCTTGGGGTTGCTGATGATGAACAGCGGCGCACCGATGACAGGGAACGGCACGCGCTGCAAGGCACCCGGCAATGGCGATCGGGGCGTGGGGGCGGGGTGGGAGGCAGAGTTGGACATGTAATGGGGCTCGTCAATCGTGTCTGGTCGGTCGTCAATCAAAACGCGTCGGGGCTGATCTCGGTTACGGCGGCGTGGCCGGCGACGATGCTGTCGCGCTGGCTGCCGGAGCGGCTGAGCAGGTGGTCGGCGTAAAAGCGCGCGGTGAGGATCTTGGTGCGCATGAATTCGGCCTCGCTCCCCGCAGCCAGCTCGCGCTCGGCCACCAGCAGCGCACGCGCCAGCTGCCAGCCCGCCACTAGGTTGCCGCCCAGCAGCAGATAGGGCACGCTGCCGGCAAAAACCGCGTTCGGGTTCGCCTTGGCGTGTTCGAGCACAAAGGCCACCGCGTCCAGAAACGCCAGCCGCGCCGCTTGCAGCTGCTCTCGCACCGCCAGCGCGTGGGCGCTGCCGCTGGCTTGCAGCTCGGCCTCGGTGGCCTCGATCTGCGCCGCCACGGCGCGCGCCGTGCGGCCGCCATCGCGCAGCGTTTTGCGGCCCACGAAGTCGTTGGCTTGGATCGCCGTCGTGCCCTCGTAGATGGTGAGGATGCGCGCGTCGCGGTAGTACTGGGCGGCGCCGGTTTCTTCGACGAAGCCCATGCCGCCGTGCACCTGCACGCCCAGCGAGGCCACTTCGATGCTCATTTCGGTGCTGTAGCCCTTGACCAGCGGCACCAAAAACTCATAAAAGCTCGCGTTCTGCGCGCGCGCGGCCTCATCGGGGTGGTGGTGCGCGCCGTCGTAGGCGGCTGCGGCCACGCTGGCCATGGCGCGGCAGCCCTCGGTGTAGGCGCGCATGGTGAGCAGCATGCGCTTCACGTCGGGGTGCACGATGATGGGCGCGGCTTGGGCCGAACTGCCATCCACCGGGCGGCTTTGCAGGCGCTCGCGCGCAAACGCCACCGCCTTTTGGTAAGCGCGTTCGGCCACCGCAATGCCTTGCAGCCCCACGGCAAAACGGGCCGCGTTCATCATGATGAACATGTACTCGAGCCCGCGGTTGGCTTGGCCCACCAGATAGCCCTCGGCGCCGCCGTGGTCGCCAAATTGCAACACCGCCGTCGGGCTGGCCTTGATGCCCAGCTTGTGCTCGATGCTGACGCAGCGCACGTCATTGCGTGCCCCGGGCTGGCCCTCGGCGTCGAGCACAAATTTGGGCACGATGAACAGGCTGATGCCCTTCACACCCTCGGGCGCGCCGGGGATGCGCGCCAGCACCAGGTGCACGATGTTCGGCGTGTAGTCGTGCTCGCCGTAGGTGATATAAATCTTGGTGCCAAACACCTTGTAGCTGCCGTCGGCCTGCGGCTCGGCGCGGCTGCGCACCAGCGCCAAGTCCGAACCCGCCTGCGGCTCGGTCAGGCACATGGTGCCGGTCCATTCGCCGGCAATCATGGGCGGCAAAAAAAGCTGCTTTTGCTGCTCGGTGCCTGCCGTCAGCAGGGCCTCGATGGCGCCGTCGGTGAGCAGCGGGCACAGGGCAAAGCTCAGGTTGGCGGAATTGAACATCTCCACGCACGCCGCCCCAATGCTTTTGGGCAAGCCCTGGCCGCCAAACTGCACCGGGTGCTGCAAACCCTGCCAGCCGCCCTCGGCAAACTGGTGAAATGCCTGCTTGAAGCCGGGCGTGGTGCTGACCTTGCCATCGTGGTACGAGGACGGGTACTTGTCGCCCTCCCAGTTCAGGGGCGCGATCACCTCTTGGTTCAGGCGCGCGCATTCTTCCAGCACCGCCTGCGCCGTCTCCAGCCCAGCGTCTTCAAAACCGGGCAGGCGCGCCACCTGCTCGAGCCCGGCGAGGTGCTGCAGATTGAACATCAGGTCTTTGACGGGGGCCACGTAGCTCATTTTTTAGTCTCCGTTTAACGAGGGTTGCGCGCCGCTGGCGCCGTGTTGAAGGCAGATGCAAAAAAGCATCGAAACCGATGCCCTTGGGTGCGCGCGCAGAGACAGGCTGAGGGGCAATTGGGCGTGTCCGAAAGGGCGCTCCAAGGCGCCGCCGGCAAGGCGCAAAGCACAGCCGTAGCGCGGGCTACGGCGCGCATTTGCAACGCCGCAGGCGGTGTTTTCGGGCCTCAAGGCGGGCATGACCGATTGTCTCTCAGACTCTCAGAGCGCCTTGACCAGCTCCGGCAGCGCTTGGAACAAGTCGGCCTCGAGCGCGTAGTCGGCCATGGCAAAGATCGGCGACTCCGGGTCTTTGTTGATGGCCACGATCACTTTCGAGTCTTTCATGCCCGCCAAGTGCTGGATCGCGCCCGAAATGCCGACCGCGATGTAGAGCTGAGGCGCCACGATCTTGCCCGTTTGGCCGACCTGCAAATCGTTGGGCGCGTAACCGGCATCAACCGCAGCACGGCTGGCCCCGATGGCGGCGCCGAGCTTGTCGGCCAGCGGCGTGAGCAGGGCATTGAACTGCTCGGCGCTGCCCAGCGCCCGGCCACCGCTGACGATCACCTTGGCCGCCGACAGCTCGGGGCGGTCGTTTTGCGCCAGTTCGCTGCCCACAAAGGCGCTCAGCCCGCTGTCGTCCACGGCTGCCACGGCCTCGATGGCGGCGCTGCCACCGGCGGCGGGGGCGGCGTCAAAGCCGGTGCCGCGCACCGTCAGCACTTTCACGGCGTCGAGGCATTGCACCGTGGCCACGGCGTTGCCGGCGTAGATCGGGCGCTCGAAGGTGTCGGGGGCCAGCACCTTGGTGATTTCGCTCACCTGCGCCACATCGAGCAAGGCGGCCACGCGCGGGGCCACGTTTTTGCCGCTGGCGGTGGCGGCAAACACGATGTGGCTGTAGCCGGCGGCCAGCGCCAGCACCTGGGCCGCCACATTTTCGGCCAGGCCGTGCGCCAGCGCGGGGGCGTCGGCGTGCAGCACCTTGGCCACACCGGCAATCTGGGCGGCGGCTTGGGCGGCAGCGGCGGCGTGGTGGCCGGCAACCAATACGTGCACCTCGGGGCAGCAAGCGGCAGCGGCGCTGACGGCGTTGCGCGTGGCGCCCTTGAGCGAGGCATGGTCGTGTTCGGCAATGACGAGTGCGGTCATGGGGTCGGTCTCCTGTTTAGATCACTTTGGCTTCGTTGCGCAGCTTGTCCACCAATTCGGCCACACTGCCGACCTTGATGCCGGCCTTGCGCGCCGCCGGCTCGGCCACCTTCAGGGTTTTGAGACGCGGCGCGGTATCGACACCCAGATCGGCCGGCGACAGGGTTTCGAGCGGCTTTTTCTTGGCCTTCATGATGTTGGGCAGCGTCACGTAGCGCGGCTCGTTCAGGCGCAGATCGGTGCTCACCAGCGCCGGCAGGCTCAGGCTCAGGGTCTCGAGCCCGCCATCGACTTCGCGCGTCACGCGCGCCCGGCCATCCACCACCTCAACCTTGGAGGCAAAGGTGGCTTGGGGCAGCTTGGCCAGCGCCGCCAGCATCTGGCCGGTCTGGTTGGCGTCGTCGTCGATCGCCTGCTTGCCCAAAATTACCAAGCCCGGCTGCTCGCGCGCCACCAGCGCCGCCAGCAGCTTGGCCACCGCCAGCGGTTGCAGCTCGTCATCGGTCTGCACCAAAATGGCCCGATCGGCCCCGATCGCCATCGCCGTGCGCAGCGTTTCGGTGCACTGCGCCACACCGCAGGAAACCGCCACCACCTCGGTGGCCACGCCTTTTTCTTTCAGGCGCACCGCTTCCTCGATGGCGATCTCATCGAAAGGGTTCATGCTCATCTTGACGTTGGCGATATCGACGCCGCTGCCATCGGCCTTGACGCGCACCTTGACGTTGTAGTCCACCACGCGCTTGACCGGGACCAGAATTTTCATGCCTTGCTCCTGTGTGATTGAGTGTAAAACCGCACGCCCACCAGCGCCTGCTGCCCACTGGGGCCGCCAGCACCCGCGCTTGACGTTAACGTAAACGTCAACATTGTACGCACGCAAAAAACGAACGACCGTTCTTTTTTGGTGGCATTATAGACGGGCTGGTGGCTGCGGTGTCAAGCGGAGGTTTTAACGCACAAGGTTACGTTACCACGAGCTTTTCAGCCATGGTTTGCTGGGTTTGCGCCTGAAATCTGCAACCATCCCCCCGAAGTCGGAATTCAAAAAATTTGTAGAAACACCGTTACTTTAAATTGACAAACGCAATTCGCGCACCTAAAATCGCAGACATGAAGATTGTCGTAACAGCGTTTTTGCAAATATGAACCTTGGCCAAGTCGCTGAAGTGCAAATGGGCTACCCCTTCCGGTCGCGTCTCGAGCACGACCCGCAGGGCGATGTCGCCGTGATCCAGATGAAGGACATCGACGACGCCAACCTGCTGCACGCCGAAGAAGTGATCCGGGTAACGCTGCCCAAGGGCAAGACCCACCACCTGTTGTGTGCGGGCGACCTGCTGTTCCGCTCTCGGGGTCGAAGCAATGGCGCGGCTCAGGTGCTGGAAGGCATCGGCCCGGCCGTGCTCTCGGCGCCGATGCTGCTGATCCGGCCCCACAAAGTGTTGCCCGCCTACCTGTGCTGGTACATCAACGCGCCGACCACGCAGGCCCAACTGGCAGCGCTGGCCGAAGGCACCTCGGTGCGGATGATCAGCGCCGAAGCCCTGAAGGCGCTGGAAGTGCCGCTGCCTTCGCTGGCCACACAGCAACGCATCGTGCAGGCAGCCGCCCTGGCCGAACAAGAACAAACCCTGCTGGCCCGCATCGCCACCCTGCGCCAGCGCCTGACCACGCACATGCTGATGAAGCTTGCCCACCCATCCCCAGAAAGGGCCACCCGATGACCGACCAGCTCACCCAACAAGACGTCAACAACACCGCCTGGGCCGCCTGCGACACCTTCCGCGGCGTGATCGACCCAGCGCAGTACAAGGACTACATCCTGGTGATGCTGTTCCTGAAGTACATCAGCGACCTGTGGGCCGACCACTACGCCGAGTACAAGAAGGAGTACGGCGACAACGAGGAGCGCATCCGTCGCAAACTCGAGCGCGAGCGCTTCATCCTCCCCTACGTCGAGTTCAAAGACGAAAAGACCGGCGAAGTCACTGACCGCTTCCTCGCCGACTTCCACGCGCTGTACGAGCGGCGCAAAGCGGCCAACCTCGGCGAGCTGATCAACATCGTGCTCGACCACATCGAGGAGGCCAACAAGGCCAAGCTCGAAGGCGTGTTCCGCAACATCGACTTCAACAGCGAGGCCAATCTCGGCAAGACCAAGGACCGCAACCGCCGCCTCGAAAACCTGCTGGGCGACTTTGCCAAGCTCGACCTGCGTCCCTCGCGCGTTTCCGAGGACGTGATCGGCGACACCTACATCTACCTGATCGAGCGCTTCGCCTCGGACGCCGGCAAGAAGGCCGGCGAGTTCTACACGCCCAAGCAGGTATCGAAGCTGCTGGCGCAACTGGCCGCCCCCAAACCCGGCGACCGCATCTGCGACCCCACTTGCGGCGCCGGCGGCCTGCTGATCGAAGCCGCCGCGCTGGTGGAAGCGCAAGGCAGCCGCGACTTCGCGCTGTTCGGCCAGGAGGTCAACGGCAGCACCTGGGCGCTGGCGCGGATGAACATGTTTCTGCACGGCAAGGACGCCGCCCGCATCGAATGGGGCGACACCATCAACAGCCCGGCGCTCGTGGAGGCCGACCGCCTGATGCGCTTCAACGTGGTGGTGGCCAACCCGCCCTTCAGCCTCGACAAATGGGGCGGCGCGGAGGTCGAGGCCGACCGCTACAGCCGCTTCTGGCGCGGCCTGCCGCCCAAGTCCAAGGGTGATTACGCCTTCATCACCCACATGATCGAAACCGCGCTGCCGCAGGAAGGCCGCGTGGCCGTGGTGGTGCCGCACGGCGTGCTGTTCCGCGGCGGCGCCGAGGGCCGAATCCGCCGCGCCCTGATCGAGGAGAACCTGCTCGATGCCGTCATCGGCCTGCCCGGCAACCTGTTCCCCACCACCTCTATTCCGGTCGCCATCCTGGTGTTCGACCGCACCCGCGAGAAGGGCGGTGCCCGCGAAGACTTCCAGGACGTGCTGTTCATCGACGCCAGCCGCGACTACCAGAGCGGCAAGAACCAGAACGCCCTGCTCGACGAGCACATGGCCAAGGTACTCGCCACCTTCCGCGCCCGGCAGGCAGTGCACAAATACGCCCATATCGCCAGCCTTCAGGAGATCGCCGACAACGACTTCAACCTCAACATCCCGCGCTACGTGGACACCTTCGAGGAAGAAGAAGAAATCGACGTCGCCGCCGTCGAGCAGGAGATCGAGCGCCTGGAAGGCGAACTGCTTGAGGTGCGCACGCGCATGAAGCAGTACCTCAAGGAGCTGGGCGTATGAGCGGCGGCGAACTGATCCTCTACACCCTGGATGACGGAAGCGCCGCCATCCAGCTGCGCGCCGAGGGCGGCACCGTCTGGCTGACCCAGGCCGAGATTGCCACCCTGTTCGACACCACGCCGCAGAACATCACCCAGCACACCAAGGCCATCTACTCCGAGGGGGAGCTGAGCGCGGGGGCAACTTGTAAGGAACTCTTACAAGTTCGCCAGGAGGGCGGCCGGGCGGTCAATCGCAGCCTCAAGCACTACAGCCTGGACATGATCCTGGCCGTCGGCTACCGGGTGCGCTCCCCGCGCGGCACCCAGTTCCGCCAGTGGGCCACCACCCACTTGCGCGAATACCTGGTCAAGGGCTTCGTGCTGGACGACGCCCGCCTGAAGGAGCCCGGCGGCTGGGACTACTTCGACGAGCTGCTGGCGCGCATCCGCGACATCCGCGCCTCGGAAAAGCGCTTCTACCAGAAGATCCGCGACATCTATGCCACAGCCGTGGACTACGACAACAAGTCCCAGGCCGCCCAGCTGTTCTTCAAGAAGGTGCAGAACAAGATGCTGTGGGCCGTCACCGGCCACACCGCGCCCGAACTTATCGCCGGCCGCGCCGACCCCACCCTGCCCAACATGGGTCTGAGCACCTGGGCCGGTGGCCGGGTGCGCAAGCAGGATGTCACTATCGCCAAGAACTACCTGAGCCGGGAAGAGATCGAGGCCCTGGACCGCATCGTTGTCATGTACCTCGACTACGCCGAGGACCAAGCCCAGCGCCGCCGCACCCTGACCATGCGCGACTGGGAAGACAAGCTCGACGCCTTCCTGCAGTTCAACGAGCGCGAGGTGCTGACCCACGCCGGCAAGCTGCGCGCCGACGTGGCGGAGAAGCTGGCGCTGGAACGCTACGAGAGCTTCGACGCCGCCCGGCGCGAGGCGGCGCGGCTGGCGGCGGATGCCGACGACATGGAGGCGCTGCAGAACGCCGAGCGGAAGTTGGAAGGCAAAGGGCGGGGGAAGAAGAAATGACCAGAACCTCACCGCCTGGCTGGACTACTACAACCGTTGGTGAAGCCTGCAGTATCCGTAACGATCTTCGTCTTCCGATCTCACGTGAAGAACGCGCGACTACCCAAACCGCCATCGCCCGCTATCTCGACGCCCTGCGGGAGGAGATCGACCTGCTCGGCCGGTCCGTGTCGGCGCTGAAGACCCAGAAGCGCGGACTGATGCAGAAGTTGCTCACCGGCCAGTGGCGGCTCCCCCCGAATAAAGAAGGAGACACCGCATGAGCAGGAAGCGCGCCCGCATGGCGATAGCCTACGACTTCGACGGCACGCTCGCCCCAGGCAACATGCAGGAGCATCAGTTCCTGCCCGACATCGGCATGAAGCCTGCGGCGTTCTGGGGTGAAGTCAAGAAGCTCGCCAAGGAGCATCAGGCCGACGAAGTACTGGTCTACATGAACCTAATGCTGAAGAAAGCCAGCGCCTGTGGCGCACCCGTGCGCAAGGACGACTTCAAAGCCCGCGGGCGGTCAATCACCTTGTTCGAGGGTGTGACGGGCTGGTTCGACCGTATCGACGCCTACGCCAAAAGTAAGGGTGTTGATCTCCAGCATGTGCTCATTTCCTCCGGCAACGAGGAGATCTTCGCGGGCACACCGATTCGCAGGAAGTTCTCGCATGTCTACGCGTCGAAATACATGTTCGACCAGAACGGCGTCGCCGAATGGCCGGCGTTGGCGATCAACTACACCACCAAGACCCAGTACCTCTTCCGGATCAACAAGGGTGCGCACGATCTGTCCGACAACGCCTCCGTGAACAAGGTGGTGCCGAAGCCGGATCGAGCCGTCCCCTTCGAGAACATCGTCTTCATCGGCGACGGCGATACCGATATCCCCTGTTTCCGCCTGGTCAAGGACCAAGGCGGACTATCGATCGCGGTTTACACCCCGAACAAGAAAGGCGGAAAGACCAAGGCCCAGAAGCATCGGACGGACGGACGCGTCCACTGTGCAGTGGCGGCGAACTACAGCGAAGGCTCCGAACTCGACCGCATCATCAAGGCGCAGATCGACGCGGTAGCGGCCCGGCATGCGACCAACGCCTTGCTCGCGGATTGGTGGTAAGGAACCCACGAGGGTGACGGACATGATCGACAGCAGTCAGGACGGTTTCGACGGCAGCTTCCGCTTCGACGAGAAATACCTCTCCCAGATCCCGGCCCTGCAGGTGCTGGTCAACCTGGGCTACCAGTACCTGACGCCCGCCGAGGCGCTGGCCGCGCGCGGCGGCAAGGCCGGCAACGTGCTGCTGGAAGAGATCCTGCGCGAGCAGTTGAAGAAGCTGAACCGCATCCAGCACAAGGGCGGCAGCTACCTCTTCAGCGAGGAGAACCTCCAGAGCGCCATCCAGCGCCTTAAGAACCTCAAGTACGACGGCCTGCTCAAGACCAACGAGGCGGTGTACGACCTACTGACCCTGGGCGTGGCGCTGGAGCAGTCCATCGAGGGGGACCAGAAGAGTTTCACGCTGAACTACGTGGACTGGCGCAATCCGGCCAACAACGTCTATCACGTGGCGGCCGAATTCGCGGTGGAGCGCACCCGCAGCGTCGAGACCTGCCGGCCGGACGTGGTGCTGTTCGTCAACGGCATCCCCTTCGCGGTGATCGAGTGCAAGTCGCCGAAGGTCGAGGTGGTCCAGGCCATTTCACAGACCATCCGCAACCAACGCGACGAGTACATCCCGCGCCTCTTCACCTACGTTCAAACGGTCATGGCGGTGAACAAGAACGAGGCCCGCTACGCCACCACCGGTACCCCGGCCAAATTCTGGTCGAAATGGAAGGAGGACGTGGCGGACGCTGAGTTGGCGCCACTGCTGGAGCGCCCGCTGCCGGAGTCGGTCAAGGCCTCGCTGTTCGATCTGGCCTTCGCCGAGCTGGGCGTGCGCGAGGAGATTGCGCCCTACCTGGTCGGCCGGCAGGTGACCGAGCAGGACCGCACGCTCTACGCCCTGTGCCGCCCTGAGCGCCTGCTGGAGATGGCCTGGGCCTTCACCGTGTTCGACGGCGGCGTGCGCAAGATCGCGCGTTACCAGCAGGTGTTCGCCATCCGCGAGGTGCTGGCCCGCGTCAAGCAGGTGGACGACAGTGGCAAGCGCCGGGGCGGCATCGTCTGGCATACGCAAGGTTCGGGCAAATCGCTGACCATGGTGATGCTGGCCCGCGCGCTGGCACTCGAACCTTCCATCCGCAACCCGCGCATCGTGCTGGTAACCGACCGGGTAGACCTCGACAAGCAGCTCGGCAACACCTTCGCCGCCTGCGGGCTCTCGCCCGACCGTGCCGAGAGCGGCCGCCATCTCGTGGAACTGGTGTCCGACGGCAAGTCGCACATCGTCACCACGCTGGTGCACAAGTTCGACAAGGCGCTGGCCTACAAGAAGTTCAGCGATGCCTCGCCCGACATCTTCGTGCTGGTGGACGAAACCCAGCGCACCCAGCTTGGGGGTTACTCGGCGCGCATGCGCCAGATGTTCCCGAATGCCTGCTACATCGGCTTCACCGACACGCCACTCTTGACCCGCGAGAAGAGCGACGTGGCCAAGTTCGGCGGCGTGATCCACACCTATGCCATCGACCAGGCGGTGGCCGACGGCGCCATCGTGCCGCTGCTCTACGAAGGGCGCATGGTGGAGCTGGAGCAGAACCAGGCCGCCATCGACATCTGGTTCGAGCGCCACACCCAGGGGCTGACTGATCAGCAGAAGACCGACCTGAAAAAGAAATACGCCCGCGCGGAGATGCTGAACAAGGCCGAGCAGGTGATCTACATGCGCGCCTTCGACATCAGCGAGCATTACCGCCAGAACTGGCAGGGTACCGGCTTCAAGGCGCAGCTGGTGGCACCTAACAAGGCGGCCGCGTTGCGCTACAAGGCGTTTCTGGACGAGCTGGGGGCGGTCACCAGCGAGGTGATCATCTCCCCGCCCGACGAGCGCGAGGGCTTTGACGAAATCGACGCCGAGGAATCCACCGACGCGGTGGTGGCCTTCTGGCAGCGCATGATGAAGCGCTACGGCTCCGAGGAGGACTACAACAAATCCATCGTCAATGCGTTCAAGAACGGCGACGAGCCGGAAATTCTGATCGTGGTGGACAAGCTGCTGACCGGCTTCGACGCGCCGCGCAACACGGTGCTGTATCTGGCGCGGCGGCTGAAAGATCACTCCCTGTTGCAGGCCATTGCGCGGGTGAACCGCCTGTACGAGGACGAGTCCGGCAGTAAGGCCAAGGACTTCGGCTACATCATCGACTACGTGGGTGTGCTGGGCGAGCTGGATCAGGCGCTGACCACCTACAGCGCCCTGGAAGGGTTCGAGGCGGCGGATCTCGAAGGTGCGCTGACCTCGATCCATACTGAAGCAAATGCATTGCCGCAGCGTCATGCCGAGCTGTGGGACCTGTTCAAGACGGTGAAGAACCGTCAGGACGAGGAAGCTTTTGAGCAACTGCTGGCTAACGAGAAGCTGCGCGCCGATTTCTACGCGCGGCTTTTGGCCTACGCCAAGACCCTGGCCATTGCACTGTCCAGCGTACGCTTCATCACCGAGACGCCCGAACAGAAGCTGCGCGCCTACAAGAACGACCTCAAGCGCTTCGTCAATCTGAAGGCGGCGGTGAAGCTGCGCTATGCCGAGTCAGTGGACTACCGCGACTTCGAGCCGCGCATCCAGAAGCTGCTGGACACGCACATCTCGGCCTCCGAGGTGGTGCAGCTGAACGCGCCGGTGAACATCTTCGACGAGGCCGCTTTCCAGAAGGTGGTCGAGGAGCAAGGCGCGGGCAGCGAGAAGAACCTCGGGGCCAAAGCCGACATGATCGCCCACGCCACCAGGCGCGCTATCAACGAGCGGCTGGAGAAGGACCCGGCCTTCTACGAAAAATTCTCCAGGCTGATTCAGCAGGCCATCGACGACTACCGCGCGAAGCGCCTGTCCGATCTGGAATACCTGCAGCGGGTCACCGAGATCAAGGACGCTGTGGTTTCGCGCAAGGGCGATGACCTGCCACCAGCACTGAACGGCGACGCCGACGCGGCTGCCGTCTATGGCCTGTTGCGCCCCTTCGTGGCGAACCACCTCAGCGACGACGAGCAGGCTCTGAACACCGCCGCCGAGGCAGCTATGGCGGTGTGGGATATCTTTCGCCGCAACCGCAAGGTGGGCTACTGGGACGACCTCGATGCCCAGCGCCGAACCATGAACGAGATCGACGATTACCTCTACGACGAGGTCAAAGGCGTGCGCGGCATCTCCCTGTCCACCGAAGAGATGGATGAAATCATCGAGAAGACGATGCAGCTTGCCCGTCATCGGATGGCTGGATGAAAGCGATGATCAGGACGCTGACCTACGGCACCGAGACGTTCCACTACGAGGTGCGCTTTCTGGCATCGCGGCAGACCTTGGCTATCGAGGTCCACCCCGACAGCCGAGTTCTGGTGCGCGCACCCGTCGATTGCCCCGAGGCACTGATTGCGGAGCGGGTGCAAAAACGTGCTGCATGGATCAGCCGGCAACTGGCCGAGTTCGCGCGTTACCAACCCCGCACGCCGGCAAGGCAGTACATCAACGGCGAATCGCATCTCTATCTTGGACGGCAGTACAGGCTGAAGCTGGTTTCGGGCGATGCGACAAGCGTGAAGCCGACGCGCGACCAGCTTCTGGTTGCCGTGCCCGGCGAGCCGGAGCCAGAGCGTGTCAAGGCATTGCTGCGCCGCTGGTATCTGGACCGCGCACGCGCCGTATTCACAGAGGTCTTGGACACCAGCCTGCTTCATTTCACAGGCGTCGAGCAACCGCGTCTCATCGTGCGCGCCATGCAATCCCGATGGGGGAGCCTGTCGAAAACAGGTGCCATGACATTGAATGTCAACCTGGTGCGCGCACCCCGCCCCTGCATCGAGTACGTGGTGACCCACGAGCTCTGCCACACCCGACACCGCGACCATGACGCGCGATTCTTTAAGCTCCTCGGACAGGTAATGCCGGACTGGAAACAACGCAAGCAGAGGCTGGAAGCGGCGCTGCTGTAAAAAATCCGAACCATCAGAAAGCAGAAAACCACACGGACGGAGTCTCTACATGAAGATATCCAGATTCAGTGAAGCGCAGTTCGCCCCACAGGCTAACCTACCCCCTCCCCCCCAACGCCTTCGCAATTTTTTGGTCGGTTTTGTACTGGCTGAGCGCATACACCGACCAGATGGACGCGGGCAGCCAGCCGATGATGGTGAGCTGCAAAATCAGGCATATGATGCCAGCGAACGGGCGCCCGATGGTGAAAAACTGCAGCCAAGGCAAGAAAATTGCCAACAACAAGCGCATACGCCCCCCAGTAAATTGAGACTCAAACAGCTTCACAGCCCGCAAACTGTTCTGCACCGTTTTATAACCGATTAACCCGTCTGCCCTGCAGGCCTGCACGTGGCTTGTCGATCCGGCAGTGCAGATGGCACGCGAAAAGCGTTATGTACCGTGGTATATTGCGCCTCAAGCACAGCAAGCTGACCTTCTTGCACAGCTTTGCAGGCCCCATCCTTCAAACCCCTCCCCCGCAATCCCCACCACTGGCC
>Ga0209616_1000283_pt1 | contig 15324 bp, 11 predicted proteins | sample FlocCalmetaG_FD_184153 | JGI IMG/M metagenome (GOLD analysis project Ga0209616, IMG submission 184153) | Freshwater bacterial and archeal communities from Indian Creek, Illinois, USA - Floc-Cal metaG (SPAdes) (version 2) | ecosystem: Environmental > Aquatic > Freshwater > Unclassified ...
TTGATAATTTATAAGCTAGGCCCAGATAGACTTGAATCTTTATAATTTAAAGCGCTTAACGAGCTAAAGCTAAACACAAAACTCAGTAGAGAAATCTTGGTGACCGCGATTTGGCCAACATTTTTGAGTTTCAGAAGATTCTCCCACAATCCACTGGTCGTCTTGATGTGTTACAATAGCCCTTATTCTGGTCGCGCTAATTGAGTCGTCAAACAATCCACTGTGAGTTATTGTGACAATCCATTGATTTTCTTCTTGCGTGATATCTATGATACAAGAGCCATAATCTCCCTGAATGCCTTCTTCAACGCATTCTGTAAAAAATAGAAGCTCTTTTCCTTGCAAGAGAGATAATGCCATATCTCTAGTTAAGTATGGTGCAAGAGAAGACTCCGGAGCGAGCAGGGGAGACTCTGTTTTTTCTATAAATACAAAATATCCTCCTATGCCTAATAACAGAAAACCAAACACAATCAAGGCGATGTTCAAACTATTTTTTTGATTCATGTAATTATTATATGTTTATGAATTATAGATTGTAATTTAAATAAAATTTTTTGAAACCAAGTTTCTGTGGACGATGCAGGACTCGAACCTGCGACCTCTTCGGTGTAAACGAAGCGCTCTAACCAATCTGAGCTAATCGTCCGCAACACTAAGTATTATCTAATTAACCTTACTTAAATCTATTTTAGCAAAAGTTTGTGAGCGAAGCTAGCGTTGCGTCTTCTTAGTATATAATTACAAGTGCTGTAATCAATCCTGGGGCTTAAGGCATATCAATTTGACTTTAATCTAGAGTCCTCTAAACTTTACTTAGTCGTAATTTTAATAAGCTAATAAATTATATAATACTTCTAATTATATAAATTATAGAGTGATATATTTATTATGGAATACACAATCAGCGCTTTTGTAAACAAACTTTTACAAGAAAAAGGTATAACTGGGCTTTCTGATGAAGTTATGGATCAGATGAGAGACGATCTTATAGAACGGGCTGAAAATATGATCAACGCTAATATTCTTGCTAATATGCCCGAGGACTTTCTAGAAGAGTTTGAAAAAAAACTTGATGAAGGACAAGATGAAGAGATTCAATCTTTTTGTCGTAAACACATATCAAACCTTGATGAGGTAACGGCTAATGCGTTAGTTAAACTTAGAAAAATATATTTAGCAAACACATTAGAATAATTTTTTTTATAAAAACATAATGGAATCATTTCCAATAGAGAAGAAGCGGGTAGTTATAGTTGACGCAAGCGATGCTCTTGAGAGCCAGGCTCGTGATGTGGCAGAAGAAAAACTAACTGCTCAAAAAGGAGAGCTTAAAGGAATAAAAGGCTTCTGTTCAAAAATTTGGAAACATAATTTATTTCGCGAATATTATCGTCAAAAAGAGATCTCTTTAGCAAAAAAGGAAATTCTAGATTCTGGTAATTTATATGTGGGAGAAAACGCAGATCAGAACGCTCATAATGAAGCAATGAGTGCAGTCGTAGATCGTTTTATCCAAGAATATGATGAAGCTATTCATACTGATGCAGGAGAAGAGAGAAGAACTATTAAGAAGGAAAGCTCTAGCGCTGATGATCGGCATTTAAATTTTGCTGTTCGCGCATTAATCAAAGAGTTTGCTTCTGGTAAAATAAGTGAAGAATCTTTTAAAGAAGAGAGAGATAGAATTATTGCTGACGCACCAGGATTTGGAATAGAAAAATTAAAAAATACAGCAACGCACACAGATAATTTATTTGAAGTGGCACGACAATCGCGATTGGCTATTGAGAACGGCGCCAGTCTTGACGCTATAGACCAGGAAATTGAAATTGTTATCGGTAAAGCCAAAATTGGTGTGCGCACTGAATCGAAATATAATACTGTTGATAGAATTACAGCTAAAATCCAATCCTCTAAAGCTGGACGATATTTAAACGAAGCTACAATCGCTTCTGGTGTAGCCATCGCCTATGGCGTAACAGTTGGTTTATCCCAGAAGCTTATTAGAAATAGGGCTCTTGCATGGGGAACTTTCGGAGCATCTGTGTTGGTGGGGGGAGTTGTTGCTGGAGCAAGAGAAAGCGTGAAAGTTGAAGACGAAAGAAGACAGCATTCACGAGAAAGGGCCAAAGGGAAAGAAATGACTGAAGAAATGAGTCGCAGGAGAGAGATGGAAAAAGTAATATATAAAACGACCTCGGCAAAATCTCTTGTCGAATCCTTAAAAAACACATCGGAAAAAATTCTCGGTCCAGAAGACTTTTTTGGAGCAGTTAGAGTTCTTGCAGAAGCCGAGTCTAGAATAAAATTATCAGACAGCGAACAGATTGATCTTATTTCCTATGCTGATTTTAAATCCATTGAGATAGAGCGTTTGAATTTGGATATAGCTAGAGCAGAAGCGAAAATAAAACTTCGCAAGATGGTTGCTGACGGCACGATTGATCTTCCTGATAGCAAATCATTTGACGAATTTTACCAATCAACAATAGAAGCCCAAACTATCAATTTGCGCGAAGGTGAAGAAGGACTAGAGATAAAGGATAGACTTTTCAAAAAAATGAAGATGAAAAAAGTTGCGAATGCCACATTTAAAGCTGTGGCTACGGGCTTGATTATGGGAGGTATGGCGCAAGAAGCAGCAGCATTTTTCAGCGACAACCAAGAAGGGCTAGTTGAGCATGCGCTAGGCACGAACAAAGACCGCTCTCCTGAAAGCGTAACTGCCTTAGAAGGTATTTGTAGGTGGATAAAAGGAGAAGAAATCGCGGAGCGTGCTATGTATAATGTCGTTCTCCCTGATGGCTCTAATGTTAATATCCCATATGGCGTAGAGATTATCTCTAACCCTCATTCTCCGAGTGAATTTCTATTCATGAAGGATGGGGAAATTATTTCTGATGAAATTCAGTTCAGCGGTGGGAGATTAACAGATGCTTCTGAAGAAATTTTAAAACAAAACGAGGTTAATATTGGTCGCGCCATCACTCATGTTACAAATCATGAAAGCGTAACAATCGAATCAAAAGACATTGCAGATGAACACCCGGAAATGTTCCAGAGAATCCGTAGACAATTTTGGTATAATAATGATACTCCAAATTCCGACCTAAACGAACTTAGAACTCATTTTGGAGGCGTTTCCGGAACAGGTATAGATTCAGATGGAAACTATGTCATAAGTATAAACAGAATGACCTCGGGTGGCTCGTTTCATAAAGATTTATCTGTAGACGCTCGAGAGGCAATGGAAAACGGAGAGCTTAAAATGCTTTTGTCTTTAAGTAGAGATTCGCAATTCAATGTTGTTGAAGTTCCTATAAACGAAAGCGGTCAAATAATAATTGATCCAAATAGCGAAATAGCAAAGATGTTTTTTGCAAATGAAGATGGCCATTTGAAATTTATAGGCAAGTTTATGGAGATAGGCCAATCAATAGGTAACGCAGAAGATGGAGTTGAGCAGTTTAACCTTTTAAGCACAGTAGTCGGACCAGGACGAGAAACTGTTACGACTATTAGAGATGTAATCGTAGATAATCACGTCACTTCGTTTGAGGTTACCGACAATCTCCCTTATGTAGAGCCACCAGTATTTATTCCAATCTTTGGCAGAACATCGATGGAAAAAATGAAGAATCCCGGCCGAGACGTGATCGAATATGCATATAACGGATTTTCCGGCATAAAAAGAGAAGATTATGAATACCGGATGTCAGAATCATTAAAGAGAGATCCGGACGCAATCCTTGATGAGACAAAAGAAATAAAAGATTATCTTGCTCGTCAAGAAAAGACGCATTCATCCTACATAGATGAGTTAGCGACAGAAGCCGGTCCAATGAATCCAGATTGTAAACTTTCAATTTGTATTCCGGTGGCTGGACATCAAGAAGAAAAAAATATTTACAAAACTCTAGAAAATTATTTATACCAAACCGCTGACAAAAAAGATTTTGAACTAGTTTTATTTGTGAACCATCCCGATAAAGACAAAGAAGGTAGAGTTGTCAACCCAGACGGAACGACGGCAGAAATAGAGCGCTTCATGAAAGATTACCCGGAAATGAAAATCGCCGTAATAAACAAAGTTATTCCGATTGAAAATGCTCGTATGGGTTATCTACGAAAATCATTAAACGATGCCGTCTTGCAGAGGCATATTACTAGAGGAGGAGCTATCCCTAATCATATAATAGTAAGCAATGATGCTGATAACCAAGGAGTCGCTCAAGAATATATACAGAACTTTATCGAAAAATTTGAAAAACACCCAGAGGTTGATTCATATATGGGACAACTTGATTGGGACCCAAAATCTTATGTAAGAAATCCTCTTGTCCATATTGGCACAAGATTATTTCAGTATGTCGATGTTCAACTAAGGAGATCAGATAAAAATAATATTCCATCATCTGGGGCAAATTTTGCTTTTCGTTCGGGGATATATGCCGCCGTAAACGGATATTCCAGCGATTTTGATCTCGCCGAAGATGTTGATCTTGGTAGAGCCATAAAAGCTTCTCGTATTGGTGCAAAAAATAAAAAGGCGATTGATTTCGCCGGGGCGAGAGTCTCTCGTCTATTCACGTCTTCCCGCCGTGCTGAAAAAGCTGTGAAAGATGGCCTCTCTCCTATTGAGCAATGGAATAAAGGGTTCAGCGCTTTTGATGATGAGGTTAGAAAAGTAGATTGGGCATTACTTTCAAATGGCATAGATTATGACAATAAGGAAAGTGTGCAAATGTTAGTTAGCCAACTTGAAAATGTCATAAATCGCACAATGAAAGCTATGACATGGGTTCAGGCTGATCACGAAGTTTTTAAACGTTCGCTCGGATGGCTTGGAGTGAAATATAAATTAGTTGGGATCAATCAAATTAAAATTATCGACGCAACGAAATTAATTGATGGCCTGAAGCAATATGCCACAGACATTGATGCACTCGTGGAGAGAAAAACAGGCGCAAAATCCGAAGCTCCAAAACAATAATTTCTGGAACAATAATCTATTGAAGACTCCGAAGCGGGCAGGGAAATTCAGTTTTTTCTATAAATACAAAATATCCTCCTGTGCTTATAAGAAACACGACTATTATAACCAAAATTATATTTATGTATTTTTTGGAGCTCATATAAAGATTATATCTTAGAGTTTTTTCGATGAATTAGTTTATAGATTATATAAGCCAATAAATAAAGAACTAAAAACAATCCAAAAGTGAAAGATATTAAAGATCCATAAACTTCAGAACAAGGAATAAATTCGAGGGGACAAAGAGGTAAGCCAGAATACAAGTTATTTGCTGAGCGCCCACAAAAATTACAATTTCCCGAAATACTTCCTAAAAAATAAGACTCTGATATTAAAGAACTAGCTATTGAAAGAATAAATAATAAAGATACAATAATAACAAAGTTTTTTGTTTTAAATATTTTATTCATATTTAAATGATAAACAAAGAAACATTAAAAAGATATACAAAAAGACTAGGGGTTTAAAATATCATTATTATTTTTACTAAAAGTGGACGATGCAGGACTCGAACCTGCGACCTCTTCGGTGTAAACGAAGCGCTCTAACCAATCTGAGCTAATCGTCCTTTATTGTTTAATTTTTATTTTAAATAACACGCGATTTTTTCGTTTAACCTATAAATAGGTGGTGCGCCTACTTGGATTTGAACCAAGGACTTCAGAGGTATAAGCTCTGTGCTCTAACCAGGCTGAGCTATAGGCGCGTTTATTCTTAAGTCTTAAAAAGAAGTATTCCTTAAAACTTAGCCGATTTCAACCCATGCTTGGTTATTAAGGTATAAAATTCTTCTTGTTCTAATACTTCTTTTTGCACCAGTTCTTCTGCTACTGCTTGAATAGCGCGCTTATGTTTTTTAATTAAAGTAATAGCTGTGCTATATGCTTCTTTTACAAAATATTTTATTTCTTTATCTATTTCTTTAGCGGTGCTTTCTGAATAATTTTTCGCTGTTGTTATTTCTCTGCCTAAAAAGACAGCTTCTTCAGTGTCTCCATAAGTAATTGGTCCTAATTTATCACTCATACCATAACGAGTAACAATGGCGCGCGCTATTTCTGACGCTCTTTTTAAGTCATCAGACGCTCCGGTTGAAACATCTCCAAAAAATTCTTTTTCAGCAGCGTGCCCTGCGACAAGCATTGCTATATCGGCAATAAACTGACTTTTAGTTTTGAGACGCGTTTCTTCGAAAGGGAGCTTCATCGTGTATCCTCCGGCTCTGCCGCGACTCACAATAGAAATCTTTTGTATGGGGTCAGCGTCAGGAAGCGCGGCAACAACTACGGCGTGTCCGGCTTCATGATAGGCAGTTCTGTTTTTTTCTTTCTCTGAAATGATGCGACTTCTTCTTGCCGGACCAAGTAAAACCTTTTCTATAGAATCATATATAGACTCTTGTGGTATTTCGCGCAAATTTTTCTGCGCGGAAAATATGGCGGCTTCGTTTATTAAGTTTTCTAAATCAGCACCTGAAAATCCCGGAGTGCGTATAGCAATTTTTTTAAAATCTACATCTTTTGCCAATGGTTTTTTTCTAGAATGAATTTTAAGAATTTCTTCTCTTTCTCCTATGTCTGGTAAATCAAGAACCACTCTTCTATCAAATCGTCCTGGGCGGAGTAGCGCTGGGTCAAGCACATCGGGCCTATTAGTAGCGGCGAGAACAATTACCTTCGCGTCTCTGTCAAAACCATCCATCTCTACGAGTATCTGATTAAGTGTTTGTTCTCGCTCATCATGTCCTCCACCAAGCCCTGCTCCTCTTTCTCTTCCTACCGCGTCAATTTCATCTATGAATAATATGGAGGGAGCCGCCGCTTTTGCTGTCTTAAAAGCGTCTCTGGTGCGCGAAGCTCCTACTCCCACAAACATTTCCACAAACTCAGAAGCGGAAATATGAAAGAATGGTACACCTGCTTCGCCGGCAACTGCTCTTGCAAGCAAAGTTTTTCCTGTTCCCGGAGGTCCCATTAAAAGGACTCCTCTTGGTATTTTTGCGCCAAGTTCTTGGTATTTTTTAGGATTTTTAAGAAAATCAACCACTTCTTCCAGTTCTTGCTTGGCTTCTTTAAGGCCAGCCATATCTTTGAAAGAAATTTGCTCTTTTGTATTAGTAAAAAGTCTAATATTGGACCTACCAAAGGTAAGTGCTTGATTGGCCCCGGCAGTCATTTTTTTGATAAAAAAGAGAAAAAGAACAATAAGCGCGACTATCGGGAGTACGGTAGGGACGATTATTCTCCAAAAAATAGCGCTTGCCGTATTATCCATAACTTCAAAAGTAACGTTTCTAAGCTGTTCCGGCTCTACACCGTAGTCTCTGAGCATTTCTATAACGCCTATTGTCGGCTCTCTTGTCGCAGAAAGCTTGCTTCCATCTTGAAGCACGGCCGTTAATGTGTTTTCAGTAAGTTCAATTTTTGTGATCTCTCCGGTTATAACTTTAGAGGCTATTATATTAAGAGTTGTTTCCTTAGGTCTTGTTTCTCTTGGAATAGAAGCAAAAATAACCGCAATGACTAAAAGCGTAACCGCGATCCACGCAAATTTTTGGACAAGCTTAAGCATTTTTTTGTTTTAATTAGCGAGCGCAAGCATTATTCTCTTTTCTTCAATCTTAATATCTTCAATGCAAAAATTTTCTTGCGAATCTATGATAAGTTTCGCTTTCATTTCTTCTAAGCTACCAAACTTAGAAACATGTATGAGTCCCATAATTTCTTCCGTGAGTTTCACGAAAGCGCCAAATGGATTGAATTTATAAATAGTGCCGCGTACCATATCTCCTGTTTTATACTTATGCTCAATGTCTTTCCATGGATCAGGTTGCAGAGCTCTAAGCGAAAGAGAAATTTTATTGTCTTTAATTTCTATGACTTGCGCTTTAACCATATCTCCTACGCTTACTATTTCTTTAGGCGATTCAACAAACTTATGATCAAGCTCTATTATGTAAATTAAGCCTTCTATTTCCGGGTTATCCGCGAAACGGACAAAGGCTCCAAAATTAGCAAGTCCAGAAATTATTCCAGTCACAACATCTCCCACCTTATATTGGTTAATTAAGTCTTTGGTATTTTGGCTTAAAACTTCTTTTTCCGAAACAATAAGCTTATTAGTGTGAGGATTAAGCCCAATAATTTTTACCTCTAATTCTTGACCAACAAGTTTGTTAAGCTCTTCAATTATTTTTTCCCTGGTTTGTTCGGTAACCTGCGGATAATGTTCTGCGGAAAGTTGAGAAACAGGCAAAAAGCCTTTAAGCCCCAAAAGTTCTACAAGGAGTCCTCCGGAATTAGCTCCAAAAACCTTTGCTTTTATTGGCTCGTCGCTTTCTTGGCTTTCTCTAGCTGTAATCCACGCTCTTTGTTTATCTGCTTCGGTAAGAGACAATTCAATAAAACCGTCTTCATTTTCCGGATCAATCACTTTCGCGTTAATCGTATCGCCAATATTTAAGCCTTTTATCACCTCGCGACCATTCAAAAATTCTCTGCCGTATACAACGGCTACTCCAATTTGAGCTATTTCAAAAAAAGCTTTTTTGGGAGTTTTGTCAATCAGTTTTGCCTTTACTATTCCACCCTTTTTTAAAATAGGGGATAGATCGGGGCGAGTTTTTATAAGTTGAGCGAAATTATCCATATTATTTATTAAGTTAGCTCATCATAACTTGTAAGCCTGTTGAAAATCAAGACATTTCCTGATAAACTGTAAAATGTGATAATTAATTGGCATGGAGAAGGTTGTTACAAAATTTCAACATCTTCCGCAGACATTATAATAGACCCTTCCTCTTCAAACGGAGTAGGAGGCAGATTAAAAGGCGATTTAGTTCTTAAAACGCAGCTTTCTTTGCCCTTAGATGTTAGCTCTATCGGCAAAAACGAAATAGCTATGGCTGGCGAATACGAAGTCTCTGGCGTAAAAATTAAAGGCGCGCAGGTTCCTATTATTTCAGAAACTAACAAAAAGCAGATTCAGACAGTTTATAAAATAGTAGTTGATGATATTAGTCTCGGATTTTTAGGAGATATCTCTGTTGAGCTTGATGAAGAAATACTTGATGAATTAGGAGAGATAGACATTCTTTTTGTCCCTTCAAGAGATATTGCTGGCAAACTTATAAAATCCGTTAATCCGCGTATCGCTATTCCCGGCTGGGGCGACCCTATAAAAGTAATGACAGAAATTGGACAAAAACCGGATGTTTTAGAAAAATTAGTCATTAAGAAAAAAGAAATAGAAGCGCAAGAAGGATTTCGCCTAATAGTTCTTAAACCATAATTTTTTATGAAAAAAAAAGACATCATTGTTTCAGAAGGTAAAATTAATCCCCGTGAAATAACAGACGAGCTTCGCGAATCGTTTTTAGATTACGCGATGTCCGTTATCGTAAATCGCGCCCTACCGGATGTTCGCGATGGATTAAAGCCAGTGCAAAGAAGAATCTTGTGGGCGATGTGGGAAGCGGGTCTTACTTCTGGGGCAAAAACCAGAAAGTCAGCAACGGTTGTTGGAGATGTGCTTGGTAAATACCATCCGCATGGCGACTCATCTGTTTATGAGGCAATGGTTCGTTTAGCTCAAGATTTTTCTGTTCGCTATCCGCTTGTCATCGGACAAGGAAATTTCGGCTCTATTGATGGAGACGCCGCCGCCGCCTATCGTTATACGGAAGCCAAAATGTCTAAAATTGCGGAAGAACTTCTCGCGGACATAGATAAAAAAACAGTTGATTTTATTCCTAATTTTGACGGCGCTCACAATGAGCCGACTGTTTTGCCGGCGAAAATCCCAAATCTTTTATTAAATGGAACAGTTGGCATTGCCGTTGGTATGGCAACTAATATTCCGCCACACAATCTTAGTGAAGTTCTCTCCGCCTCCTCTTATCTTATAGATAATCCAGGCGCTTCTTCTACCGAACTTATGGATTATATTAAGGGCCCTGATTTTCCGACAGGCGGCATTATTTACAATAAGCACGGCATTATTGAAGCGTATTCTTCCGGCAAAGGGAAAATCACTATGCGTGGAGTTGCTGAAGTTGAGGACAAACAAATTGTTATTACCGAAATTCCTTATCAAGTAAACAAAGCGGAGTTTATTATTAAACTTGCCGAGCTTGTTCAAGAAAAAAGACTTGAAGGCATTAGAGATATTAAAGATGAGTCAGGAAAAGATATTCGTATAGTAATTGACTTAAAGCAAGACGCTATTCCGCAAAAAACTCTAAATCAGCTTTATAAACTAACAGACCTCCAAAAAGATTTTCATCTTAATATGATTGCGCTTGGTAAAGGACTGCGTCCATCTTTGATGTCTATCAAAGATGTCCTATCAGCTCACATTGAACATCGTAAAGAAACAGTTCGTCGCCGCGCGGAATACGACCTCACAAAAGCTAAAGACAGGGCCCATATTTTAGAAGGGCTTGCGAAAGCGATAGACATTATTGACGAAGTTATCGCTACGATTAAAAAGTCAAAAGACAAAGCGGATGTCAAGCTAAACCTGGTTAAAAAATTCGACTTTACGGAAGTTCAAGCGGAGGCTATTGCTGAAATAAAGCTTTATACACTTTCTACTATGGAGAAAGGAAAGATTGACGACGAACTTACCGAGAAAAAAAAGCTAATCAAAGAACTTGAAGCATTATTAAAAAACGAAAAAGCAATGCTGTCTTTAATAAAAACAGAGTTCAATGAAATTAAAGAAAAATTTGGCGATGAGAGAAGAACTCGTGTTATTGCCTCTGGCTTGCAAGAGTTTAGCGACGAAGATTTAATTCCGGACGAAGAATGTATGATTACACTTTCTTTAGGCGGGTATATTAAGCGCCTTCCTCCACAAAGCATTAAAAGTCAACACAGAGGAGGTAAGGGAGTTATTGGCTCGGATGTAAGCGAAGAAGATACTCTCACTCATTTTATTGCGGCGGACACTCATAATAATGTTTTATTTTTTACCGGTAGCGGTAAAGTTTTTCAAACCAAAGTTTATGATATCCCTCCTGGCTCTCGTACAGCTAAAGGGCGCGCTATTCATAATTTTCTTGAAATACCAGCCGAGGAAAACATCTCCGCGCTTATTGCTTATCCTTCTACCAAAACATCTCCTTCAGGTTATCTTATTATGGCGACTAAATCTGGCATAATCAAAAAAACCGCTTTGCGGGAATTTGAAAATGTTCGGAAAAACGGCATTATCGCCATTAATCTAAAAAAAGGAGATAGACTAATTGGAGTTAAGCTTTCCTCCGGTAAAGACGATGTTATTATTGGCACTAGAAAAGGGCTATCTATTAGATTCAAAGAATCCGGCGTTCGCTCTATGTCTCGCGCAACAGCTGGGGTTAAGGGAATTACTCTTCGCTTGGGTGATGCAGTATCTTCTTTTGACATTGTTGCGGGCGACGCTTCTAAAGACGCCTTATTTCTAAATATTCTTGAAAAAGGGTTTGCAAAACAAACCTCCCTTAAAGAATATAAAACACAAACTCGCGGAGGAAAGGGGATTATAACAGCGACTGTTACCGCTAAAACGGGAGAGCTGGTTTCTTCTAAGGTTATAACTGCAGAAAAAGAACTTATTATTATTTCAGAAAAAGGACAGATACTTAAAACAACAATTAACTCTGTCCGCAAAACTTCTCGAGCGGCTCAGGGCGTGCGTATTATTAATTTAAGCGCGGGAGATAAAATCGCGGGTGTTATTTGTTTATAAAAATTGCTATAATCAAACAACCATCATGTAAAAATGAGCTTTACTAGAAATCAATTTATTATCTTAGGGGCAATCGGATTTATAGTCCTCGTGGTTGCTATTATTATTTTATCTGGCATAGGACTTCGCCCTGAACGGGAAAAAATTATTTTAACTGTTTGGGGGATAGATAGTCCCGCTGTTTTTGAGGCGGCTAAATCTGGTTTTAGCGTAGAGCGTCCAGAAGTACAAATAATCTATACACAGTTTCCCGAAGAAGACTATGAAGAAGAATTAATTGACGCGCTTGCGGCAGGGCAAGGTCCTGATATTTTTTTCTTTCGTTCCGACTGGATGCATAGGCATAGAAATAAGATAATTCCCGCGCCACAAAGACTACTATCAGTTGATAGGTTTGCCGAATTGTTTCCTCAAGTAGTCGTTCAAGACTTTGTTTTCAACAATCAAATTTATTCTTTTCCTCTCTTTATTGACACATTAGCCCTTTATTACAACAGAGATATTTTTGATCGCAGAGGAGTTGTTTCCCCTCCTAGTACTTGGAGTGGATTTCAAAGCACGGTAGCTCGCGGTGTTGTTGCGTCGTTTGGCGGAGCGACGCCCCTGGTCGTCCGAGCGGGAGATATTATGAACGCGCTTCTGATGCAAGCAAACGCCAGTCGCTTACAAGAAGGGGAACCGATGCAAATATCGGGAACGCCGGGAGTCACTGCTCTTAATCTTTATACAAGCGTTAGGGTCCCGGCGGTAGAAACTTACACCGGGTTTGCTAACGGCACAATCGGAATGATAATAGATTATCAATCTGCTAAGCCTTTAATTTTAGCTCGCAATCCGCATCTTAATTTTGCTGTAGCTCCATTGCCACAGATACATCCTAATGTACCAATTCTTCCAGCAAGATATTATGGACTCGCTGTTTCTAATAGAGCTTCTTCGCCTGCGCTTGCTTGGGAGTTTATTTTTTATACTACGACAAACGTTCAAGTTGCCAGAAGTTATCTTACGGCCTCCGGTCGCCCGCCCGCCTTACGCAGTCTTATCCAGACTAATATAGATTCTCCTATTCACGGAGTTTTTGCCTCGCAAGCGCTTATAGCCAGAAGCTGGAATATGCCGGCATCCGAAGATGTTTTTGCCATATTTAATACAATGATACAATCAGTATTAAGAAGAACCGCGACTGTTCATGACGCTTTAGCTAACGCGGAAAGAGACATTAACGCTCTTACGCGTTAAAATAGAAAACTACAAATGAGCTCTGTCAAAAAAATAATTATTATCTTTGCTCTTGCCCTTATCGGGACAATTATAATATCTCCAACTACTTTAGCTTTTTGGCAGTGTGGTCAAGATGTTGATTATTGCGCCATTACTTCTTTTAATATTGATACTGGCATTACCCCTGTTTGTTTTCATGATCCTGAAAACATTGCTATGGCCGTTGGTTGGTGCGATTTTCTTCAAATAATCAGCAATGTCATAGGCCTGCTGTATGCGATTGTTATTCCAATCGTCATTATAATGATAATTGTTGGGGGAATTATTCTAATAACCGCGGGAGGAAATGAAAGTCGGATTAAACAAGGAAAAGGCTTTTTAACATCAGCCATAATTGGGCTTATAATTGCTTTAAGCGCTGGGATTATAGTCGGTATGATTATCAGGGGATTAGGCGTTGTTGAGGGCACTACGCTAATGCCTTGGCTTTTTTAATATAAAACTATGACTTATTTTTTTCAAAAAATAATAAATTCTTTTTTTGGCGCTAACTCTATTTTCGCGCGAGCCGCAAGCGATAGTATGCCGTCGTTTGTGATTCAGAATCCTCTTGCTATAGAAGGAGGATTACAAGAAATTCTTGCTTTAATTATTAATTTCTTAACGAATATAACATTTATTATTGCTCCTATTATGTATCTTTGGGCAGGATTTCAGTATCTCACTTCTGCCGGGGATGATAAAAAAATAAAATCAGCCAAAAACACCATAATATGGACGACTGTCGGCGTATTAATAATTTTAATGGCTGAAGGCATTATATATATTGTTCAAGATCTTTTAATGCCTCAAGAGACTACAATTCCTCAAGATGCTTCAGTACTCTATGAAGAATTTTAAAATCTTATTTATTTGACGGAACAACTCTTTGCTTGATAATATATACAAATATAATTTAAAAGGTCGTTTATTTTCAGAAAATTATTGAAATAATGAATAAAATCACACGTAAAATTGGAATTACTGCAATTACTTTAGTAAGTGCAATTGGTGTTTTGGGAGCTACTCCTGTACAAGGACAAGTCCCAGCAGCAAGAATTAGAGACATTGATCAAATTTACACTTTACTTGGGGCAATATCTGGTTGGTTGTTTAGATTCTTCTTCGTTATTGCTGTTATCATTTTGCTTTGGGGAGCTTTTGAGTATTTAACAAAATCTACAGGGGACAAAGCAGAAGGTGGTAAAAAAAGAATAAAATTTGCCTTAATTGCAATAATTATCGCTATCGTCGCGGGAAGTATCCCAGTGTTTTTACAGTCTATTCTTATGCTTCAATAAAATAACCCCCGGATTATCTCCGGGGTTTTTTATTGGAAATATTTTATTTCCATAAGATTTTGTGTAGCAAAATGAATCTAAAAAACATCGCGTTTAAGTCTCTCTAAAACTCTTTAAAACAATATTTTTAGAGACTTGTATTCTTCAAACTTCTCGCAAAAAGGACTCTTTTTGCGAGAATGTTAGTGCTCCCGGGAGGACTTGAACCTCCAATCCTTTACAGGAACATGGTCCTAAACCATGCGCGTCTGCCGTTTCGCCACGGGAGCAATTATGGACCCTATTATGAAATAGTTAAGAGTCGCAAGTCAACGCGCAGTGATTTTTTTAAACCTTAAACTTGAAACTTTTAAGCCTTTAGGTCTTTATATTCGTTTTGTATTTTTTAAACTTTTAAACCTTTAAACTCTCCCCGCAAAGCGGGGCTTAAACTTCTCGCGGAGCGAACTTTCGCTCTACGAGAAGCTCACTCCGTAGAATCCGTTCTTTTTCTTCCATGAAACGATTTATGAATATTTTTCAGTTCTCTATTCGTAAGATGGGTGTATATTTGCGTTGTTTGGATACTTGAATGTCCTAACATTTCTTGCACAGAACGCAAATCTGCCCCGTTTCTTAGCAGGTCTGTGGCGAACAAGTGTCTTAAAGTGTGTGGATGAACGCTCTTAGGGATGCCTGCTTGTCGCGCGCGACAGTCTATTATTCGCTGTACTGTTCGGGGTGTTATACGCCCAGTTGCTCGCGGTGTTTTAGAATGAGAAAAAGTTACAAACAAAGCCTCTTCCGCGTCGTTCCTTTTGTCTAGGTATGACTTAATTATCTCTTTTGCTTTATCCGATAAAAAAACTACTCGTATTTTTCCACCTTTTCCTTTAATAGATATTTCTCCGCGGTCGGTATTGATATATCTATTCAAGGCGCATAATTCTGAAACGCGAAGTCCAGTGGAAAAAAGAACTTCTAGAATTGCACGATCGCGAAGCGCTTTTACCG
>Ga0209616_1000286_pt1 | contig 15142 bp, 21 predicted proteins | sample FlocCalmetaG_FD_184153 | JGI IMG/M metagenome (GOLD analysis project Ga0209616, IMG submission 184153) | Freshwater bacterial and archeal communities from Indian Creek, Illinois, USA - Floc-Cal metaG (SPAdes) (version 2) | ecosystem: Environmental > Aquatic > Freshwater > Unclassified ...
GCAATTTCATAAATAACCAGATCACTAATGAATTTATGTAAAACAGGTATTTTATCTCTATACCATGTTTTTGGTAGTCAAAAAAGGGTTGAGCACTTGTTACAAAAAAATTGGTGCGTCAGCACTGTAGTTTTTTGGCTCTAATATTATATCCTTAGCTTTTTTGAGCGGCAAATAAGTATCCTGTCCACGTAACCAATGAAACGTATCGACTTTCATATTTGCGGTAGTCGTTCCACTAATAGCAACGGCGATAACATTGTATTCATCTTTTAGAAATTTTGCATAGTAAAGAACGCCATCTACAGCAAAGGCGTTCGGACAATTAAGATTAACTGAATTATGTTTTTTTGCGGAGTTTTTACATTCAATAATAATAACAGTATGTGTATCATCGTTAAATGTTATAATATATTCGGGTTTTGCCTTGCCTTTACCACCTTGCACAAAATCTTCCAAAGGGCAATATTTAGGCTTGCCACCTGCTTTTTTAAGTAAATCATTTAACTTATCTACGGCCGCAACGTCGCCTTGCGGAAAAACATATCCCCAACCGTTATTACCCAGGGTGATTTTCATTTCTTTAAGTGTTAAGTCCTCGGTATACTTTTCAATAGCCATAACGTAGTTTTCCTTTCCAGTATTTTAACGGCACAAATCTATGAGAATTAGGCAAAGTTTAACCCCTCATACTCTTTAACACGTCTATAAAAGGTTTTCTTTGAAAGATTCAATCGCGCCATTGCTTTTACGGCCGTAATCTCACCACTTTTCCATGTATTATAAATTATTTCAAACTTCTCTTTATCAATAGCAATTTTCTTTCTGCCTTTATACTTTCCGTTTTGCTTTGCGATTTCTATACCTTCTGCCTGTCGTTGCAATAAGTAATCACGTTCTAGTTCTGCTATTGCGCCAAATACAGTAAGCATAAACTTCCCGGCTGGAGTAGATGTATCTATGTTTTCTTTTTTGCTGACGAATTCAACCTTTTTTTCCTTGAGAACATTGACCATATACAGTAATTCTCTCGTGTTTCTTGCAAAACGGCTGATGCTCTCTACAATGACAGTATCGCCTTCACGAACATAATCAATAAGCTTTTTAAGCTCAGATCTGTCGATAGTTTTCCCGCTGGTCTTATCTATAAAAACCTTATTGACGCCAAGCTCCTGCATCAATACTTCCTGACGAGCTGTATTCTGTTCAATCGTGCTTACACGGACATATCCAAATTTCATCTGTCATAGCTCCGTTCAATACGCTTTCTATCAATACGCTCGATAGCATCAAGGCAAAAATCGAATATCTCTTTTGCATATTCAAGTGCTTCTTCGGCTAAAGCCTTACTAGGTATACCGGAAGACAGTGAACCTACTGGTGCATCAGGATATCGGGTAGGTATGTAGAATTGATTAAGAGCAACTGCGTTAACCCGCATTTCCTTGAAATCATCATTAACCTTGGAGCATAATCTCATAAGATCAACAAGATTATGTTCTTTGGTTGGCGATAACTCATTATACACTAGAAAACCTTTAAGAGCTTTTTCAGCGGCCTGTTGAAAATGAAAACAAGCTATGTTAATAACCTCTTCTCTTAATAATATTTCTCCTGCTCTAATATCATCGGATGCAAAATCGAACCAATTATTAGGAAACATCATACAATACTTTCCCTTTCTTCAAGACTTCTTCCCGAAAGAATAGACGGTTTCTTACAATTTCAAATTCTTCCGACGTATAAACCAAAATGTCAGCACCTAATTCCGGCATAACCAGAAGCCCGACTTCCTTTAATCTTTCGTAAAAATCCTTTTGAGAATTCTTTATAACTATTAAATCAATATCGCTGAACTCATGGATATCACCGCTTACAATAGAGCCAAATAAAATAATCTTTAACGGCTCATACTCATTTATCAAAACAGATACAATTCTTGCTAATTCATTTTCAAGCTCTGTCTTTCTCAAGGCAATTTTATCCTCACTTGACCCTGAATGTGTTGATGGAATCAACCTAAAACCTCCACTACTAACAAAAAACATCCAAAATAATTACTATCTTCCAATATCTTTACGTTTGTCATTTATTTTTTTAATTCTTTCGTTCTGAAAAGCAATACCATCTATACACTTGTCATAAACAAAATCTTTAATTTTTTGCATATCTCCGCTTTCATAAAAATCAATTATTAACTCGCGAAAATTTCTTTGATGCTCAATAGGAATTGTTATAATACCTGCTCCGTTTGCTATCATAACATGATTTGCAGCAAGCATAGAAGTTCTTTTATTTCCGTCAAAAAACATTTGCTTTCGCATACAGTAAAACATTAAGGTAAGTGCTTTTTCAGTTGCCCCCTTAATATCAAGAACCTCAGCTAATTGTTCCTTTATTTGAGTTTCGATAAGCATATCGGGTCGCCAACTAGTACCGCCTATTGATACAGGAACGTTCCTTATTAGTCCTGCATTATGTATAAGATTGTTGCCGCCAATTTTACGGTTTATTTCACAAATAAAAGGATAATCAATAGGGTAATCGATGTTATCCAAAACAAACCTCCATGCGTGTTTTAGGTTATTTATGGCAACAATATCATCAATTTTCATATTCGGAACACTAATCCCATTGTAAATCGCTTCCGTATCGGGATAAGTAACTGCAATTCCTTCTAAATGTGCGCTTTTCCATATATAGTCAACAATATTTCTTTTGGCTACAAAAATATTTTCTTCAACCGTCATATTGAATTTATTTTCCATGATATTTTCAATCCTCTCTTTCTTGCTCCGCTCGTTTTACTGATGGAAAAGCACTTACAAATAATTATACCCAGATTGTGCCACAAAATCAACAACTAAAATGACACGTAGCAAAATAAGAAAATCAATCTGTATGACACGTAAAACAATAGTACCACTAGGGTACACCCTAATGATACGATTAATTTATCTATCCTGCCTCAGAGTACGATTTTTTGAACACACAATATTAAGACCATCCCACACTACATCAATGCCTATGGTCTTACTTCTAATTTCTTCAATTCTACACAATATATCTTTTCTATTGTCCATTATGGAAAATCCCTTTTTCAAGTATTTCAAGAGCCTTAATAATCTCGTTGTATAAGTATTGATTGTGATATCCCTCCATAAAACCAAGGAAATATGCCCGCGTTTCCTTGCATTGTTTCAAAATTTTGTCATTATTATTGACAAAAGACAGATCACGTAGATTATTTAGTCTGTCGGCAAGCTTAATAGTCATAAGCCAAGGCATTTCTACGCACTGGTCAATTTTATCAAGATATTCTTTTACGCTCTGTCCCTCCGCTTTAGTTAAAAGTTCAACTCCTTTAGCAATACAATGACCAAAAGAAGCTTTAAGCCATTCAAGGGTAAATTTATCTGAGTCCTCCAATACATCATGAAGAACAGCAACCGAAAGGACCAAATCGATTTCAATTTGAAGTTCCTCTTTTAGTATCGAAACAACCCCATCAATATGGTTCATATAAGGAGTTCCCTCATCCCTTTTTTGATTCTTATGAGCAGTCTGCGCCACCGCATAAGCCTTATCAAAATAAGTTATATCCTCCCACCCAAAAACATCATCAAAAAACGCATCTTGCTCCACTGTATTATCCCCCTTATCCTAACGGTCTGACGAATGCTTCTTTAAATGGAACATCAGCCTTATAGAGAACACTCATTATTTGATATAAAACTGCTTTGCGCTCTGTCATTTAATTTTCCTCCTTATATTCAATAGCCCAATCCTTTATAGCATTGAACTGCTCCATATTTTGTGAAGAAATTTCTAACCCATCAAAACTCTTATTGTGTGTAGCATAGTAATACCACAACGCCTCTATAAACGATTGTTCGTCAATGTTGTCGAAGTTCGCAAGCATATCATTGATTGTTTGATTTATGGAGGTACATACTAAATCCTCAAAGCGAACAGTTTCTATTCCATCAAAACTATCAACAATGTAGTAATTAACATTTATATACTTGCCCTTTTCCAAAGCATAAACATCAATTTGCTTTTCATTCAAATAACCAAGAAATAAATCATGACACTCTAAGGCAGATGTATAACATAGAATAAAATTCTGACCCTTTAATGCACTTCTGAACCACTCTCTATTGGAAAGATAATTTCCACTATATAAAGTTTCCATTGCTACGTCCTCCTTTTGTATCGGCTTTCCATTAGCATAGAATGAAAAACATCTAAATTTTTCCCTTAAATTCATTTATGAAGTTTTTTATGGCCCCCTGTATATGTTCTGAGCGTGTAGTATTTTCACCTAAACTGTTAATGGCAGAAACTATATTGTCAAGTTCTTTGAGGTCATCTTCTTCAATATAGATCATTATAGGAATACGCCTTGAATTTCCTTTTATCGGTCTACCAGGTTTATTAGCCATTTTCCCTCCTGAGTAACTATGAGGATTTTTGATTCACCGAAATCCTCCAAACCAAAATAATATAGTCTATCTTTCGTTAAAATGGGAGTCTGATTCAGTACCAAAATATCCTGTTGGTTTTGGATAGCAATTATTGTCCTCATAATACTGTAATTCTGCCTCACGTTCTCGCTTATAAACTGCCGAAATCGTTAGTGCATGAGCTTCTTGCTTTTGCCGAGCGTGTATCGCCCTCAAAATCTTTGGCGCATTATCTGTCCATCCGTTATATCCAGGTGTAATTGGCATTGCACACTTCCTCCCTGTTTTTGTTTCGCCGCATGAGTGTTACCGCTTCATTAAATATAATATATACCACTATTTATAAATGGTCAACTGTTTTTTGACCAAGTTTCTATATTCTTCACGGCAACACCGCCCTATTAGCACTATCGTTACCAACCAACAACGATACACGCTGAAATTCGGCATTATACTCATTAACCGCAAGCTCTATATTGTTCTGTAGTCTATCCCTTTCTTCCTGCGTCCACTGAACACGTCCGTCCAAAGTGTTAATATGATAGCTATAATAAGCAATCCTCGCGTCTATTATGGCTATAAAAAGGTGCGGGAGATGGAACAATTCCGGGAAAATAGGTGCAAAACCCTGCGGGAAAAACCGAATATTCTCCATTATTGCCAAGGCCTCGCGCCAGGCGTTAGCCTGGTATTGACTCCCTTTCTGGGCATGGAGTCCCCTGTTAAATGTTTCTTCGGCTCTGGAAACCTCCCCTTGCCATCTGAACATCTCCGTCCAATAGCTGTCCCAGTCACAACTCAAGCTAAAATAAGTTCCGTCAAGCAGTTCATACAAATAGTCCGCAGGAACGGCAAATCCCAGTTTTTCAGTGACTCCTGTTAAAGCATTAACCCCAATCCATTCCCCATACAAATTAACAATAACCCCGCCACTACTTCCGACATCGGTATAGGCATTATGTATTATAAGCGGATAATTCTTGGTCCATGCCGGAGCAAGAGTTAAGTCTAAACTCCTGACAACAACCCCTTCTGAAACAAACCAACGTCTACTGCCGGGATTGCCAAATGACAAAACCGTATCTCCTGCAAAGACAGCGGAACGATATGCTCTGTGTCGTATATAGGGAAAAGTACGTCCTGTATCATTCGCAATTCTTAATAATGCTAAATCACTCCTGTTATTGATTTTTATAATCTGTGCCGGAAAACGTTCGCCAGTCTTAAGTGCTACATACAAATTCTTTATTCCACGTGCCACATGAGCATTAGTCAGGACCAATCCGTCTGGCGATATTAAAAACCCGCTTCCCCTTAAAACGTCCATATACGAGTGTATTTGTATTTGCACCGTGGCCGGTTCAACAAGTGCAATCACTTCCTCTGGTGTCATCCTGCGCCTTTCGGGATTCGATTGCACCGAAGGAAGATATGCAGTTCCCTTGACAGGCAACGCCGGACGCGGCGATGAAATGATAATTGTACGACTCTCGGCTATCCATGCAACAGAAACACCGAAGCTTTCAGCTACAAATCGCAAAGGAATCATGGTTCTGCCGTTATAAACAAAGATAGGTGAACCAAGAGACACTTCCCTCATGTTCTTGCCGGCATTTGTTAAAATAGCTGCATCATGCCCAATATTTAATGAAATTGACAGTGTATTATTCCACAAAGCCACGGCTCTATATTCAGGGAAAAAACGCATATCCATGCTAAATGCATTTGCAATTGCCCTTGCGGGAACAAATACTCTGCCGTTTCGCAAGACAGGAGCAACGTCCGTTGCAAGATACCGTTCATTAACGAATATTTTGATTTGTTGTTCAGCACTGGCCTCAACCGGAAAAATACTAAGAGATAAGAATAATACGACAAAAAGGACAAGAAATGCAATAAAATTAATGCGGTTCAGGAATACTCTGTAGTTAAGCATATAATCATCTCCGTTTCTAAAAATAAGAAAAGCCAAAAGCATAGAAAACTAATCTACACTTTTGGCTCACTACAGAGCATACCTAAATACTTTTTACCGCCTATTTATAGCCCGCATGGCGATAGCGGACACCATTTGTTAGTCGCTAGATGGTAGCGACAGCCCTTTTATTACTCGCTGCGTTGGACTAAAGCGAGAAAACACTTTAGAAATTAATGATACACAAAAACTAAGGAAAAGTCAATAAAAAATTTTATCGCGAAAGATCCCTAGCTTTTTCTAACACTTTAATTCGTTGGATTATTGCTTCTTGCACATAGCTTTCAACCATTTGAATCATTGGCATCTCGTTTTCATCCGCGCCTTGGTAAGATTGCAAACAATAATAATAACGATTTTTGTCTTTTAACTTGATATCAATAGGAGGATAGCCATCGCTCATTAAATCAAAGTTAAGAAGCAATCGTCCCGTGCGCCCGTTGCCATCTATAAAAGGATGTATGCTTTCGAACATCAGATGAAAAAGCGCTACTTTTTTGATAATGTGCCAATCACGCATCGTGTTTTCGTACACTTTAAGCAAGTGCTTCATTTTCTCTGGTACTGACTCCGCTTTCGGGAAAACAACATCAGCCCCGCTAATATATACATCTACATCTCTGTAGCGGCCTTTCCCTTCATAATCACTTGTTAGAACAAGATAGTGGATGTCCTTAATAACGCTTTCTGAAAGAATGGTTTTGTCACTAGCCAGCTTCTGAACATACAAAAATGCATCTCTATGGCCGATTGCATCTAAATGATGGCGCAGGGGTTTATCGGCTATAGTCATATCTTGTTTAATGACCATATATGTTTCATACTCAGTCAATGTGCTACCTTCAATTGCGTTTGAATTGTAGGTATACGACACCGTGAAATCGTCCATAATCCTCTGCAAGGATGATCCTTTGAGCATCGGCAGGCTATTAAGTTTTTGAAACAACATATCAACATTCTCAAACATTGTTTTCACCGTCCCTGTGTTGGTTGGCAAAAATCGAAAGCGCCAATACAAATCGGCGCTTTCCAACAGAAAATACACAAGCTACTTTTCATCGCCCTCTTATAGCCCGCTTAGCGATAGCGGACACCATTTGTTAGTCGCTAGGTGGTAAGCGACAGCTCTCTTGTTACGCGCTATATTGAGCTTGAGCGCTCGAACTTTGCTATATATTATCACAGCGCAATTACTATGTCAAAAAATTTTAAAAAAGTTTTTATACACTATCTTCCATAATTGCGTAATTCGCGCAGCATAATATTTTCAATTCTAACAACATTTGGCTGTGTAGGGGTAAACCAAAATCCCTCCATTAGTCGATTAACGCAAGTACGAGCAGTTGTTTCCAGCACAGACAAGATCATAGTATCGTTGATTTTTAGCAATTCGCCATTTCTTTCATAAGGACAAATATACTTTAATGACACGGGAAACATGTCCTGAAACAAAACTGCACTTTTCCCCTTAAGCACAGGATGATCAAATATTTTAATGCCCAGACATTTTTTACCGCTGTTTTCGATTTTACTAATGATGTTTTTATATTTTTGAACTCTCGTACTGCACGGCACAACCCAAAATAAAGATGTTTTTGCATCTTTAAACGCCACAATGTGAGGACGATTCGTTTCCTCATAGTTTATTTTCAAATTTGCATCGTTCACTTTCTCAAAAAACTCATCATCAATAAAGCACAAATCTCCCGGCCTCATACTTATCCCTCCCCATAATCTTAAAGTTTAAAATAATCGTTTATCCTTTTTGCAGAATCAAGAAGATTCACCCTTACCGCTTCAGATCTGACAAGAACGCTCACGGTATCATAAGCGGCAATGGTTACGTTGTCCCAGGCTTCTATTTTTGCGTTCCCTTTTGCAATAATTCCAACATTATCTCCGGCTTCAATTTCTCCATTACCATTAAGATAAATAAAAGCGTCATTCCAAGCTTCTATGGTGGTATCGCCATGAGCGTAAACAATAGCATTGTCCCACGCCTCAACCATTGAGCTGTCATCGGAAACAACAACAGAATTACCTCGCGCAATTACACTGGTAAGTCCACGCGCATAAACCAGCGCATTATCCTCAGCATCAACACGCGCCCCTTCGTTTGCCGTAATCCGTGAATAACCTTTTGCTACCACATGAACATCTTCACTCGCATTAATCACTGAATTACCATGAGCAAAAATCTCAACAGTACCGCAAGCACTAACCGAAGCGCTTTCATCAGCAACAATCAAGGCCTCACCCCTTGCCGCAATCCAAACATTATTAACTACTTTTACGTGACTGCCCCAGGAAACAACAGGGAAACCCTTTTGTTTATCCAATAAAATGACTTCATTTTTCTTCCCGCTAATAAAAATAACACCTCTAAAACTATCGGGGACATTGTTCCAATCTTCCTGCGTATTTACTAAAATGTGCTCCAAAATAACCTCCAACTTGAAAATTTTGACTCTCTAGAATGCCCTACAATCGATTTTTATTGTGCGGGTAATACCTTTGCATTACCGAAAAACCTTGAAAAACAGAAAACCGGCACAAAAATTTGTACCGGTATAGCTCCAATAATAAGAATCTTAAAACAATCCGAATTTACGTTTCTGCTTACGTTCCGGCAGCAGAAAATCGAACATTTTCTTAAAGACACCCTCGCCATCTTTTGACACATGAGAAGGATCAACACTTAACGGCAGCATAATGGGAACAATGCTTGTAACCTGCCTGTATAAACGCAGATCCTTGTCCGATCCAAACGCGGAAACGATATTGATGTTTGCAAAATCATCCTTAAGTAAATTGTGCATCTTAACAAAATCCATTATGCGCCAAGGCGAAGCGGACACTACGAGTATTCCGCTTTCTGCCCTATATAACTCTCTAAGCCTTTCTGGATCTAAAACACCCAGATCCCGAACAATATATTCATAGTTTCCTAATGATGGCAATAATCGCTCATATAAAAATGAATCAGCGAATAACTCTTGTTGTTGCGGCAAAGGATATATATCAGCGTTATAATGTCTAAACGCACCAGCCTTGTTTGGAATCTCCTGCCCCAAACCGCTGATATAACCCAACGATGGACGTTGTGAATCCTCAATTAACGCAACAGATCCAAATGCGGAAAGAAATGATGCAACCGTAATCGATGTATGAGTGCATCCAACGCCATTGGCAACTCCGGCAACGGCAACTGTTACCTTCCCAACAGGTCTACGCTCTATTACCACTCTTTCACGGACTTCCTTTATTTTTATATCTGATTCGCTGCGAAATCCCTTGTGCCACTTAACTGCTCTGGAATATGGATAAGAAGCTTTTAGACACAGGATTAAATTGGATAATAATTGTTCCTCGTTGGCATCTTCAATAATATCGTATATACCAAGGCTTACAATACCTGAAACCGTCTCGTCCCCTGGTTGCCGTCTATTGACAAAAACAATAACACGTGCATCCGGTCGTGCTATCCTAAAAGAATGCAAAGCAAAAAGCAATCCAGTATCAGAAGATATGTCTGTATCAATAATCAAAACATCAACAGGCAAACGCGAAACGGCTACCAAAACCTTCTTAATCCCTTCGTTATCTGAAGCCCCCATGTGTTCATACAAAATATCATTCTCTCTTTTTATAGTGTCAAAAATTTTTAAATGTGGCATCCCTTGAGATAATACTATGGCTACGTTCAAACAAAACACTTCCTTTCTTGTTTTTAATTAGGAGAATCTCCTGAATCATACTCATCATCCAACGTAAAATCATACGCATCTTTCGCTTTATATACTCTATCGTAAATAGCTCCACTTGCTCTTAAAACCATTGCTTGATGTTCTATACACTCCCGATTACCGACATGTGTCCAGCTATGTCGGAAATGTATACACAAATGTCCTCTAAGCCCATTACCCGGTATAGTATCAAAACCATGCGGCATCCCGTTCATGGATGCGGCGATAAACTGACCATTAATTTCAACTATAACAGGTCGTCTATTCCAGCTCCAACCATCCCATATTTCAAATATAATCATAGCATCCATCACCGAAACCGGCTCTGAATCCGCATGATTCCTCCCACCTGTGCGCCTCATCATAAATGACCGTCCGGTTGTTACGTCAGTAACATTGACTTCCATCCCACGAGGGAACATATGACGCACCTCAGTCCACCAATTCAGCGTTACGCCACTACCAGTACCCACAACACTAGTAAACTGCCCCTCGCCGCCCCCTCTCATCTGAGAAACCCACTGTCTTTCTTCTTCCGTAAAGCCTAAGTCTGCAGCAACTTCTTCAAGACTTTTGATTCGATAAACCGGGAAATCTCTGTATACAGGAGTTTGACCAATTTCGTTACCCTCTTCATCAAAAACCGGATCATACCCAATCTTTTTTGCACGATAACCTGTTTTTTCGATGAATCTTCTTGCCAAATCGCGCGCTCTTCGTATCGAAGCCGATGAGAAATCCTGTTTGCGCTGAACGGCAGAAATTGTTAAAACATCCATCGGATTAATTTCCAATTTACCGTAATACCCGCCCGCAGTATCTTCTTCCGCTTGATCCGTACCCTTTACATAAAAATCAATCAACGATGGCGGCGCTAAAGGAGAACTAACAAATAAAGCCAATGGTGTAATAAGTAATAATAGGAAAAATAGAATTACCAATACTGCTCCAATAACAATTTTCAAGACTAACCGAGGATTACTAATTACAAAAACGGCTGCTTTAAACCACATCCCAACCACCCCCCCAATAAAAATTATAAAAGCCCAGGATGCCCTACAATCGATTTTTCTGCACTTGGTCCTTTGAATTATTTGCGTGTATAGTGGCAATTTGGATACGAAGAGCACCCTAGAAACTCACCATATTTGCCAGATCTCATAATAAGCTTCCCTGAGCAATCAGGACAGATATCAGAAGAAGAAGCGATCTTCCCTGCGACAAAGACAGCACTTGATTTTCCATTTGTTTTCTTCATAAATTCCTGTAACGTATCTCGATTCCAAATCTCTATGTTATTAGAATTGGCAAGCACATGGGCGTTTTCTGAACAATAGCTATTAGTTATAACAATCGCCTTGCTTGCTTTATAATATCCCATTGCCCCTAAGATTTGTTGAACAGCATCGATGCCAACCTTCTGTCCCCATCGTTTAGCTTGCACAACAGTTGTTATTCCTTCTTTTTCAAGAACCAAATCAGCCCCATAATCGCCGGTAACAGGTGTTAAACGTACCTTGTATCCAAGTTGCCTGAAATGAACTTGCAAAAATTCTTCAAATTCCGTACCTGACATTTTATCGACAACACCAAGACCGCTTTCAAGAAATTTTTTGCGTCTTAAACGGCGAAACATGAATTGGACACCTAAAGCCAATAAAATCACCGCCACAAAAGATCCGATAGCGGCAATATAATTAAATGTTAAAACGAAAACCAGCAAGGCGACTAAAACAGCCGATCCTTGTAATAATTTTACAATGTGTTTGATAATGGGCTTAGGCTTTCTAATACGTCCCATATAACCTCCTAAATATTTGATAAAAAATTATAGGCTTAAATCTGTTTTTCGCATGTTATTGTTATATCTGAATTCAAAGCTATCAAAACTATCCTTGTTCCAATTAAAAAGACATGGATCTGTCCAGATATCAAATGGATTTACTTCGATCAAAACAACTTCGCTTACCCGTTCGTTGCCGTATGCCCGCACTTTATAAAAAAAATCGGCGACTATATCGGACACGGGAAGGAGTTCGGCCATTTGTTCCGACTTGTATTGCATTGCCCATTGAATGGAGTCCGCATTTTCTAGGATTTCAGGATATGCTTTATTGTTCCGATAATTATACTGAGACAAACCAATAAGCCTCTTGTTTTTGAAGAATCCACGAAATTCTGCCCATTCGGGCATATCAATCCACTCACGGACAGCAACGAAAGACAGATAGCCATTGCGCCGGGCGCTCTCAAGATCGTCTTTAACTCGCTCCGAATCGTTAAACAGTCTGATTACCTTTTGCCCATCTTGACAACAAAATCCTTCTTTAAAGCCAATATACGAATCCTTAGGGCTTCTGCTTCCCAGCTTAACATACGCTCCTTTTGGGAAACGGTTTATGTGTTCCGTTATCTTTTTCGCCAAGTCGGAAACCATAGCAAAAGATTCTTCCGAAGGCTCTTTTCCCGTTTCTTCAATAGTGAAAGCGTTTGTTTCTATCACCGCATCCATTTCTTTTTGTGTTAACTGAAATAACGCTGTTGCAATGCTCTCGTTATAGAGACGGTGCGGCCAGTTCTCAATGTACGTTTTAACCGCAGTACGAAAAAAAACTTCTGACATAAAATTTCTCCTTATCTTTCTCTGTAAGGCGGGACTAACGCCCGCCTCCAGTCAAATATTGTAGTTCATATGGCGCAGCTTCAATTTTAACTCTTATACGTTGTGATCCTGCAACAAGCAACCCTTCACCCCTATTAGCCGTCATTAAAAATTCTTCTTCTGATTCGGAAAGATTCATCAAGCTGGTTAGTATCTGTCTGTCTTTTTCGCCCTGTGCCAACAGTAATTTATATGACGGATTGTCAAGGATTGCTTGTCCGTGACGTTGAATCTCCGGCGCAAGGAAATCAATGACGTTTTGGCTTATCACAATCAGACTGCCCATATATTTTCTAATTCGTTTTGATGTATCCCTTAAAAACGCAAGTGCTTGTGGTGTTTGCGGATCGACTAATATCCATGCTTCATCAACAACGAGAATAGTCTTTTGCATCCTATCGCGTTCAACCATATTCCACGCATATGAAAGGATGTTGAAATACTGTGCCCTCCGGACCGATTCTTCCGCATCTTTAAGATCGTAAATATCAAGAACGGTAAAATCAGATCCAGTCCCTTCCGTTTCATCAATTGCCCAAAGCTCCGAATCAGCACCGTCGGCGGCACGTCTAAGTAATACTGCAAGCCTTGAGTATACTGATCCACTACCCTCGGATTCCGCTTTTTCCGTAATGTATTTATGCAAATGCTTAATAGTCGGATAAGAATTATTTCCATGCGTTTTAGCATAAGTCGTGTAAACCTCAATTAAAGCGTCCTCAAGCAGAGCTTTTTCCAAATCGCTTAAGTCTTTCAGGTATAAAGCGAAGAATGTACGCAATGTTCGCAAGTGCATAGACACAGATGCTTTTTTAGCAACTGTATCATCCTCGCCGGGTATACTACGTACCCTTAACGGATTAATGCGTCCGTTTCTTCCGCAACACAACCACTCGCCGCCAAGCATCGAGCACATGTCTTTATACTCCCTTTCGGGATCGATAACTATAACTCGACTACCCAATAAAAACTCCCGCATCATAAGCATCTTAGCGGCAAATGACTTGCCCGCTCCGGGTTTAGCTAAAATCGTCATATTGGAATTAGTTCTATCACCCTCGCGCTTCCAAATATCCAGCAGGACAAGCCCATTATTCTTATCCCTGCCCAATATAACTCCGCTACCGTCATTTAATCCTGCAACACTAAACGGATAAGTGGCGGCAACTGTTTCAGCGGGCATATTTCGGGCAAACGAATCTTTAATGTCCTTATCAGTTTGCATCCAAGGACCGATCCCTTTAATACCAGATTCTTGTCGAAACATCAGTGAACGCGCCCTTATACCGGATGCGGCAAGCATCCCCTCAAGCGTTCTGACGCGCTTATTCAGTTCTTGCACATCACGAGCGGCAATCATGATTAAAACTGTAACAAAAAACACCTGTTGTTGCTCCTGGTCAAGTTTGCGAAGTAAATCCTGGGCATCTTTTAGGGATTGCTCAAGCCTTTGGGTGGTTAATGCATTACCGCCAAGTTCCAGTCTGCCGCCGTATTCTCCTACAGCGCGATTTATGTTTTTAATAAGAGTTGTTGCATCTGTAGGTTCAATGTGTATAGATAATGTCACGCCTGCCACAGACGCAAGGCGTGACAAAAACGCCGCACCGACCTTTGGCGGGTAGGCAACAATAGCCAAAGTGCGAAACACCTGATCTCCCATGTCTATATATTTAGCCGCAAAGTTAAGAGCCGCAGGCAATGTTATGTCAAGCATGTCGGGTAATGAGTTGTTTATCGGCATACATCCTCCCTTTTTGTTTTTGTTAAATCTTGCTCGATATTATACAAACATTCTATAAAACAGTCGGTATTGTACCAACCAGAAGAAAACGTTTCGTCTTTGTCATATTTGTTCACAAGCTTGCGAATATCACCCGAATGAAAAATTCTTTGGAAAAGTCTATCAGGGGCTGTAGCGTCATGTATTATGAAATTTTTATCATCATTTACAAATTCGTCACTTTTATTGATATATCCACAGATAAGATAATCGCAATAATCTTGAGCGGCCTTCTTCATGACGCAATAAATTCCATCATAATAATCATCATCGTAAGATCGCTCGTAATAACAACGCCATTCCCCGGCGATAATCGCCAACCCTTCATTTTTCGAGAATATTAATGTAATCTCTTTGTCTTGACTCATTGTTCAACACTCCTTGAACAAATTTGCCCTAACGGGCAATCTTAAGGAACGGTGGACTAAGTGTCTACCGTTTCTCTTTTGAATACTAAAGTTCCTTCGCATTTTGGGCAGATCATGGTAGGCATACGATCTGGTTTTGTTT
>Ga0209616_1000288_pt1 | contig 15125 bp, 14 predicted proteins | sample FlocCalmetaG_FD_184153 | JGI IMG/M metagenome (GOLD analysis project Ga0209616, IMG submission 184153) | Freshwater bacterial and archeal communities from Indian Creek, Illinois, USA - Floc-Cal metaG (SPAdes) (version 2) | ecosystem: Environmental > Aquatic > Freshwater > Unclassified ...
ATAATGTATCCATGCGTTGCCTCCTTATTGATTGCGGTTTACAAAACAATTATAAGTTCTTGGCAACGCTGTTGTCTATATTTCGGTCGCTTTTATATTATTGGGTTGTGGGCGAAGCCCACTTTAGCATTTTAGAACAACATAATGACAAAATCCCCACCATGTACTGCTCAAGGGTCACATTGACAGATGAAAACCTGAATATGTTGGCACACTCACAGATACCCAAGCAAGAGCCGGATTTTAGAAATGCCTTAGTGCAAAATGTCGCAACAGGATGTACAATTGTCATAAATAATGCCGCCCGACAATTGATTTTAAAGAAATTCCCATCGTCTGCTATGGTTCATGACTGGTGGATTTATATGGTTGTTTCGGCGTTTGGAAGAGTGATTTACGATACTGAGTCGAAAATATTATATCGCCAGCACTCTGCTAATGTAATAGGTGAGAAAAGCGGTTTGCTTGCAAAGTGGATAAAAAGGATAAGACGATTTTTAAAGCACGGAAAAATACCTTATGTTACATTGCAAGCAAAGGAGTTTAGTAAAATTTACGGAGAATTGTTGCCTTCGGATAAAAAAGGGATACTGGATCGTTTCATAAATGAGCGTAGCACATTTATGGGCAGACTAAGATACGCTTGCAAGGGAGAAATATATCGCCAAACTAAGCTTGACGACCTTATTTTACGGCTTTTAATTATTTTAAATCGTATTTAGTGGAGCCCGGCTTTGGAGTCTCGTTCAAACAACGCATAATCATCTTTAAATCGATTGATTGTTTCTGTAAGAAAGCACCAGAAAAGCATTAGGGACGGAGCCTTTTGCTTTTGCGGATAGAATAACAAAAGCCCCGGTAGTGACAACAACCGGGGCATTCTAAGCATATTCACTATTGAAGATATTTTAGCGTGTCGTCTGCCGATTTGAAGTCAAATATACTTTCGGCAATAAGATCAAGCTGATACTGATCGGCTTCGCTAATCTTTTTCCGTAGTTCAACAGGTAGCGGACCAAATCTTCTTGAGAGTTGCTTAATTAGAATATCTGTCTTGCCTTCCAATATGCCTTCCAATTTGCCTTCCAATTTGCCTTTAATTTCACCTTTTTTTTCGCCCAGCTCATAAGGATTAATAAAAAACGTTGATGACATATAAATCACTTCCTTAACGATATTTCAAGTGCTCGATAGGGGATTCATTCTTATGCTTCATGAATACCCGCATCGGAAACAGCGCTTTAACATTTCTTTTCAGAATATCGTATTTATCCATTTTATAATAAAGACGCCATAGCTTTTCTGAGCCGGCGATGTAGCATCAAAATCCACATATGAGTCTGACTTCACTTTCATAAGGCGTCTAATACACCCAGTCCTCAATCCAACAGACATCTTGGCGCTTCCCTTGTACTGCGACATAAAACGGCCTGTCAGCAGTCCAAAGAATACTGTCTGTTTCCTCGGCTGCTGCCAAGTATGCCGCATCGTACACAGCAATGCCATAGGACAAGGCTAGATTTAAAACCAGCAGGTCATCAGGATCGACCATCTTTACTCCGAGCGCTAAAAGATCGGTTAGTGCGTCCCGGGCTAAATCATGTTCCAAACGGCCTCGTCTGGTGGCAACCGCTAAGCCGTTAGCAACCTCATATCTCCAAAGGGATGGGGCAAACAGCGGAAACCTTGCCGGGTCAGCAAGGTAGCTGTCGCGCAAAGCCTGAGCCTGCAGCACACCAACTTCATCATTAAATAGCCACTTTAAGGATACTGAAGCATCTACCACCGCACCTTTCATCGCCGACGCCCATCCTTAACCAGCTCCCATGTTTGTATGTCCAACGAGCCGAGCTTATTACGCTTTTCATCCAAGCGGCGGGCCGCTCGCCTTGCAGCCTCAAGAACGGCGTTTACCTCTACGTTTTGTAGTTTTGCCCTGATGGCCTCTTCGCAAAAGGCACTGATACTGATATCATGCTGTGCGGCAGCCACTTTTAATCTCCGGCGCAACTCGGGATCATCCAAATAAATACTAATCTTGCGCCTTGTGATAGCTGGTTCCATAGAATACACCTCCGCAATCAAAGTATAACTCTTTATCTCTTTAACGTCAAGTAAAGCACCATGGACGGAGCCTTTTGCTTCATCATGCACTGTATTATAGCAATATTTAGGGGTCAGAATTTTGAATTCTTGTGGTGCGCAATATGATATAATATTTATGTCTTAGATAGGTGGCTACGATGAATCTTAATGGGTAAGCTGAAAATAGGCAGAGGTGCTGAAATGGAAAAACGAATACAGGATGAGTTAAACATCCTTAAGGACATAATATTGGATACTGTTCCTGTGGAGCGAATATTCCTGTTCGGCTCATATGCAGGCGGTACGCCGCATACAGAATCGGACTTAGACATTTATGTAGTGATGCCTGAGAATGCGGACATTAGAGAAATTGATGCGATTAGACTGATTCGTAGAGCAATCCGGGATAAAAAAACAATGCCTGTGGATGTTGTAGTCGGCAAAGAAAATAAGTTTAATCAGCGCAAATCAGCCCCTACCATTGAGCGGCAAATTGCACAAGAGGGGACGGTGCTGTATGGATAATTTAGCAAATTGGAGGCACAGGATATGCGTCAGGCACTAAACAGCGCAAAAGCGATTCGGGATTTTGTCCTAGAACTCGCACCAGAGATGGAAAAGCATTAGGGACGGAGCCTTTTACTTGAGCTTGGTGCTTTCTAGATATGAGATCTGTCCCGTCGATAGAACGTCCCCAATATTTTAGTTTTGAATGTCATCGAGATCTATCAGCGTTGTAAAACTGTCAGATTGGGCATATTTTATGAGATCACCGGTAAATCCGGATTTTGAAAACAAATAATGATAGGGTGAAGTCAACTTGGCCTTCCTTGCTGCACCTTTCAGATGTTCCAAATCACCGATGCCAACTTTAGCGGCTTGCCATTTACACTCACCAACTATACATTTCCCTGTTTCCCCAAAAGCCAAAATATCTATTTCGCAGTCTTTTTCCCACCATCTGCCTATTTTCATAAATCTAAATTGTAATGAAGCTTGGGTATTTTTTCTCCTTAAAAATTGGATACATACGTTTTCAAAAGCTTTGGATGCATAGCTATGATTTATTAAATCGTGATTTAATAATACTACTATTCCGGAAAGATATCAACAAAAAAAGCACAATAACAGAAGCACCAGAGACGGAGCTTCTTGCTTTTACCGATAGAATAACAAAAGCCCCGGCAGTGACAACAACCGGGGCATCCTAAGCATAGGCACTATTGAAGGTATTTTAGCGTGTCGTCTGCCGATTTGAAGTCAAATATACTTTCGGCAATAAGATCTAGCTGATACTGATCGGCTTCGCTTATCTTTTTCCGCAGTTCAACAGGTAGTAGACCAAATCTTCTGGACAGAAGCTTTATAAGAAGATCCGTTTTGCCTTCTATTTTACCTTTAGTCTCACCTTCCATTATACCTTCTAATTTGCCTTCCATTTTGCCAGTTTCGTATGGTTGCCTGTATAACCCTGATGACATGTAAATCGCCTCCTTAAAGATCCTTTCAAGTATTTCTCTGCCATAAAGCTTTTTTCCGCATTCAACGGTCATAAAGTAAAAGTCAGGATCTCCTATTTTTTCGGCTACATCAAGACACTCCTTCAAGTGCTCCATAGGGGATTCATTCTTATGCTTCATGAATATCCGCATCGGAAACAGCGCTTTAACATTTCTTTTCAGAATATCGTGTTTATCCATTTCATAGAGTTTAATTACTTCGTAACGATGCTTTAGCACTTCTTTGCCGAAAACATAATTCTCAGTACCGCTTGATACATTCTTTATTCCGGGTTCTTTAAGCAACACCAGCGCTTGCATTATCGGCCTCGTCTATATCCGGTATTGCTATGCTTGCAAGCCCTTTACAGTCTTTTATCTGCAAATTCTTTATTGTATCGTCATAAACCTGGCTGCGTTGTTTGTGTTCCGATTCAGGCAATTACATCACCCATTTCTGCTGCTCTTTGTAATAAAATTATATACGATAATTTGATGATATGCTATATGATTTTTAAAAGCATAAGTGACGGAGGGGTTTGCTTTTCCATGCACTTTTACGTTTTGTCGTTCTAGTATTTTTTTGACATTCTTGATTTTGCAGGGGTTTAGTCCCACTCTATCGGCTGTCGCCACAGATATCCCCGTTACGGGAGTAACCGTATCGCCTGCGAATGCAATCAACAGAAATGTTATTTGGAGTTCCCCACCGATGCTCATAATCGCAACGTAAAATGGAGTTCAAGCAATACGGCGGTAGCCACCATAAGTAATACGGAACTCGTAACCGCTGTAAGGGCAGGTACCGCCACAATAATGGTAAGGACTGTGGACGGTGCCCGAACTGCGACAAGCGTTATTACCGTGACCGCTACTTGTCCGCCGGTACCGACTCCGACTGATACTGGCACACAGCCGGTAGTGCGCAACAGGACAACGCAAATTGAAATCGAAGGCAAGCTTGAGGTAACATTCCCCCCCAAATGCGGTATCGGGACTTATGCCTTCCGTAACGGCGAGGGTAATTTCCGATCAGGGAGCAAGCCCTCTTTTTTTTATGAGTTATCATGTTGTTGGGTTTTTATTTTGCGCAAAACTTCCGATTGGACCCTTTAAGAATCGTCCCTGATATTACGCATTGAAACAAAAGATAATTTTTACAATTTGAAGATGATAATGCCTGTTTAAGATTTGACATGAGCGAATATCAGCAGGCTCACTCCGATCAGAAACTTTTAGGAGCGCCTCCCGGGTATGTCGGCTATGAGGCGGGAGGTCAACTGACGAAAGCTATCAAGGAAAAGCCGTTTTCGATTTTGCTTTTTGATGAAATTGAAAAGGCACACCCCTCCATACTTGATAAATTTTTACAGATTCTTGAGGACGGCCGCATGACAGACGGTCAGGGAAATACGGTTTACTTTTCTGAAAGCATCATTATATTTACCAGCAATCTCGGGATCTATTCCCGTGATAAGTCGACAGGACAGCTTGTAAAAAGAGTGTCTTCCGAAATGCCGTATGAAAAAGTGAAGCAAGAAGTCATAAAAGGCATTCATGACTACTTTAATTTGGAGTTGGGCCGCCCAGAAATCTTAAACAGGCTGGGAAACAATATTGTGGTTTTCGGTTTTATAACTAAGGAGTCCGCTGAACAAATAGTCCGAATGCAGTTGGAAAAGATAACAAAACTTGCTTACATAAATAATAAATTATCGATCGTCTTCGATCCTTCTGTTTTTGATTATCTGCTGTTAAAAGCACTTGAAAATGTAGACAACGGCGGTAGGGGAATAGGCAATGTAATAGAACACTGCCTTTTAAACCCTCTTTCCAGATTTATTTTTGACAACGGGGTTAAGGAAGGAAGCGGAATCTCGGTTTTGGGGTTTGATGTAAGGGAAGGCCTTTTGAGTTTAAACTGCGTGGTTACAAACACTTAAATTTTTATGCCGAAGCCATAAAAACAGCTAATTGCATCGTTTTGGGAATAGATGCCGTTTTTGCAAATACTCGTTAGGAGGCGTTTGACTGTGGATAAAACGGAAATTTTGAAAGCCGGGGCTATAACTGAAATTATGTCGTTTGAGCTTAAGGCGAATAATTCCGAAGAAGAAAACCCGGATATTTTCAATCTGCCGGCTTTATCGGAAAATATAAGGCTCGAAGGAAAAAAAGGCAGTTATAGCCTGATAAGAGAGCTGACCGACAAGACTGGGGAAGCGATAATTTATCTTGCCTGCGATTTGGATTCCGGTAAAAATTATGTTGCGAAACTATACAGGGCGGACATCAGACCAAAGCCTGCTGTCGTTGATTTCCTGATGAAGACGGATTTTGAAAATATAATCAAACTCATTGATTACGGGGACTACGGTAACAAATGCTTTGAAATTTACCGCTATTACGATAACGGAGATTTGTCAAAAAATGTCCCCCTGCCACACGATTTTATAAGAAATACAGTTGTTCCCGGAGTTATTGAGGGGTTAAGGCTCATACATGAAAACAATATAATCCACAGGGACATAAAGCCCAACAATCTTTTCTTAAATGACGACAAAACAAAAGTTGTTATAGGAGATTTCGGCATTAGCAGCGCTTCTGACAGCGATCTCAACGCAGCTATCACACAGACAATGAAATTTACCTTTGGTTATGCGGCTCCTGAATGCCTGTCAAATTACAAAGGGAATTCAATACTCACACGGGAGGGGGATTATTACAGCTTTGGCATAACGCTGTTTTTTCTGCTCACCGGACGAGAGCTGTTTGAGGGAATGCCTGCCATGCAGATATTTTTGAAAACGATGTCAGGCGATTTACCTATAATCGATGGTTATAACACGGAGATAGAAAGGCTTGTCCGCGGCCTTACAAGAATTGACCCTAAAGCTCGCTGGGGATATCAGAAGGTTAAAAAATGGCTGGACAACGAATTTATTCACGAGGAAGCCTTTTCAGCGTCGCCTGACACCTTCCCAAAACCCTTTTATTTCGCAAATAAGCCCATATATTCGGCGATTGAACTCTCAAAAGAATTTTCCACTCACTGGGAGGAGGCGATAAAGCAGCTTTACAGAGGGATTGCGGGGGATTTTTTAAAAAACATAAATCAGCAGTTGGCAGCAAAGGCTTACGACCTTTCTGATCGTTACAGATCGGAGCAGGATACAGGTCTTTTTAAGTTCATATATGAAATAAATCCGGCACTCGATGTATTCTGCTGGAGAGGAATGGCTTATGCAAGCCCCTGCGAACTTGCCGAAGCGATGTACGATACCTTGCCTGTAATTGACAAGAATTTTGCTCAAATACTAAGAAACGGCTTACTCTCTGAATTTATAGCGAAAAAAGGATCCGCAGATCAAAATGACATAAACAGGCTTATAGAGATCGAAAGAATAGCCTTACACGATGAGGAACAGGCTTATATAAGGTTTGTATACGAGCTGTTAAAGGAAAAGCGTGATTTTATCTTTAGAGGAGTAAGATTCAATACCACGGATGAGCTTATCGGCTATTTGCAGGATAATATAATAAACATCGATGCTCTTTCAGAGGAGCTTGGCAAAAGCAAATATTTCCGACTTTGGCTCGAGTATTTGGGGTTTAAAAGCCATGTAGAGGCGTGGATTAACAGCTTCAACGACTGATTTAGCATAATGGAGGTTTCGTATGAAACGCAAAGGCACAGGGAATATGTTACTGCTTCTTGAGGCGACAACAGACAATAAAAACAAAGTAAGGCAAGTAATGCTCGATTATTTGAAGAGAAGCGGCTGCAGTTGGGTATTAAGTTACGCCGACGGGTATGATTATCTCTCGGATGAAGCGATTGCACTTAAAAAGGCTGTCAATGAGATAAAGCTCGATGAGACGATGAATATTAAAAGCATGATCGAGGTAGAAAAAAAGCTTATGGAGTATTCCGCAGGCATGATTTCGATGCTTGAGACAAATCCGCTGTTGCTGTCGCACGAATCCGGCTCATCGGCAGGCCGTTTCATTGTACCTCGTGATGTTGACGGTTGTTTAATAAAAGACGGTGCGGCGGCAGCGCCGCTCAAGTCCTATTGCGAAGCCGGGCGGGCGGAAGATGCGGATAAAATCAAGGTCATAACAGCACAAATTGATGGTTGGAAACAAAAGGGATTGAAATCACTACAAAATCTTCGCGACGAAATAAGGGACGTATCCGAGGTTTCGCTGTCCGGCGCGATAGAAACTTATGACAAAGCTAATGTGAGACTGTTTAAAGCCGTCTTTGCTCTGACTGCCTCATTTTTTTTGTTTTGGCTTATTTACGTGAGTTTTGGTCGCTTTCCTACTATGGTTGCCGGCTTTGAACACGCATGGTTAGAATATATTTACTACATATTAGCAGTTTTGTTTGGATATAAAGCTTTAAGACTGCTTTTCGGAGGATTAAGGGAATTTATTTATGGCTTGAGAAGATTTTTGCTAAAGACAAGCAGGGCGAAGCTTCGGAAGATGACGGGAAGAATAGAAAATTATATTGCAGATATTGAGATTCGTGCGAACAAAATAAAAAGCTATGCCGATGCGCTTATATCAGGATCGGAAGCGGTAAAACCTGAAATCTTGAAATACTCAACAGACGATATATTAAAAAATCTCAATCGCATGAAAAGCAAAAAGATTAACATAAAAGTACCTTCCAACAGGTACATGGCCGCTAGATACAAGTGGCTAAACATAATAATTCTATGCATGTTTGCGTATGGCGTGCATCATAATGTGCATTACGGCTTTGACGGATTAAACGAGTTTGCAAAAAATACATTTGGCGTTGATTTATCCGCAAAAATCGCGCAGATTGAGCAGATGGCAGATGGCGAAGCGACACAGGAGAACATTAATATTCCAGCACCTGCTCAGCCGGCTGCAATTTCTGAAGAAGCGGTTATAAAATTTGAAGTGTTGGTTGATGCCGCTAATGTCCGCGGACAGCCTGACATAGACGGCGAATGGATCGCAACGTTTCCAAGAGGAACGCTTCTTATTTGTCTAAATCAGAAAAGCCAGGATGCGGAGGGCAGGACATGGCTAAATATTAAAACACCTCAGGGAGAACCCGGCTGGATAAGCAGCAGGCTTGTCGAACAAATCGAAAAACGCTGAGCGATAATACTGGAGGATGCGGTGAGCGGACAAAAATATTTTGAATTTTCGGTAGAATCAGGATTTTATGAAGCTGTCAGTGGTGAAAGAATCGCAAGGCAGAAAGAGCAAGAAAAGCTTATATTGCGCATGGCTGAATTGGATGACCGAATAAACGGATCGAGTAGAAAAATTGCTGCGTTAAAAATGCGGATCAAGACAATGGGAACAGCGATTATTGAACAGGCGTCAAAATATATGGAAAGCGATCTGCTGATCAGAAGCTTTGAGAAAAAAAGACAAAGACTATTAACGAAAACAGAAAAATTCGAAACTACCGCGGATTTTGAGAGAATTGACAGAAAACAAAAGTATGCGGATGATGCGGAAATCTTTTATTGTGACGTACTTGCCGAATCCAAAGCGCTTGAGTCTGACCTCTCGGAAATTTCCAAGCTTGCTGAAAGTATTAAGGCCGCAGAAAAAGACACAACTCTTTCGGATGCGCTGGTGAAGCTTGAAAAAAGCAAAACCCAGGAATTAGGGAGATTGTATTTCAAAGCCCCTGATACCGATGTGCCTGGAAATCAGGATTGGGATCGGTTTATTAGAGAATCTGATGTCGAAATGTTATCGCTTTCGGATGGACTGTTTTTGCTTGATTCCGAATGGAACCAGCTTTTTAAACTTAAAGGATACATAACCGATATCGTTAGAGACGTGGACATAAAACCGGAAATAAAAAGGAAAATTCTTGATACAAGGCTTGACAGCCTAATGCAGTATTCAAAAATACTGCGAAATATAGCGAAGGATCGTAAGTTAAACCAAGAGGAGTTTGAATGTCTTTATGCAAAATATTGCTCTTTGTGTTTTTGTGCCGAATTAAAGCCCAAAAGTAAAAAGATGGCAGCCGGGGAGTTCTCCGTAAATGATCTCAATGTACTGAGAAGGGAAAATGAGCGGCTGGAAATTGCGTTGAACAAAAAAGACGAGCTTGACTATGTTAGGAAAAGTATCGATGAAATAATGGAGGAAATAGGATGCGATGCTATCGGCAGCATTGCGCTATCGGATAATAATTCCGGTACGGAATATGAAACCTATGGCTTTGGGGAAGACAGCGCAATTAACGTTTTTACATCCGAAAACGGCTCCGTTATGTTTGAGGTGGTCGGTACTGCCGATTACCCAAAAGAACCGGATTTTTATGAAAAACAAAAACTTGTGTGTGAAATGGAACGTTTTTGTTCTTCTTATGATATTATTAGGCAAAAATTAAGGCAACGGGGAATAACAGTAAACAACGAAGCAAAGTTTCCGCCCCACGAGCAGTTTGCCAAAATAATTGGCATGGGAGAGAAAAAGGTGGCAGAAACGAGTGCCCACAGGAGAGGTAGAAAAAAGCTAAGCGGAAAAAGATATTCTGATTGAGATCCGTCCCCTCAACAGAACCGTCCCCGATATTCTAGTTCTGAATGTCATCGAGATCTATCAGCGTTGTAAAACTGTCAGATTGGACATATTTTATGAGATCACCGGTAAATCCGGATTTTGAAAACAAATAGTGATAGGGTGAAGTCAACTTGGCCTTCCTTGCTGCGCCTTTCAGACGTTCCAAATCACCGATGCCAACTTTAGCGGCTTGCCATTTACACTCACCGACTATACATTATTAGCTGCCCGTTTCTTTAAAGATAACGGGTTTTCAAAAAATTGAGTTCCTCTGTTCTTCCTATAAACATCTGTCCACCTCGTTTATTAAATCATGATTTATTAAATCGTGATTTAATAATACTACTTTTCCGGAAAGTTATCAGCAAAAAAAGCACGAAAGCACCAGAAAAGCATTAGGGACGTAGCCTTTTGCTTTTGCGGATAGATTAATAAAAGCCCCGGCAGTGATAACAACCGGGGCATTCTAAGCATATTCACTATTGAAGGTATTTCAGTGTGTCGTCAGCCGATTTGAAGTCAAATATACTTTCGGCAATAAGATCAAGTTGATACTGATCGGCTTCGCTAATCTTTTTCCGTAGTTCAACAGGTAGCGGACAAAATCTTCTTGAGAGTTGCTTAATTAGAATATCTGTCTTGCCTTCCAATTTGCCTTCTAGTTTGCCTTCCAATATGCCTTTAATCTCACCTTTTTTTTCGCCCAGCTCATAATGATTAATAAAAAACGTTGATGACATATTTACGTTTTTTGGTTCTAGTATTTTTTTGTCCTAAAAAACATGGGTTTTCGTACGATAATATAAAGTGTGTAATTATTGCACATGCATTATATGTTCAAAAGGCGATTTTCAAGAGATCGAAGGGAAATATTTACATATTGAACAGCAAAGTAAGGGAGTACTGATAAATGCGCAATTCAAATCTCAAACGGCGAAATACACGGGAAAATGCGTGTAAATACTTAATTATATCCTATATTTTTTTGACATTCTTGATTTTACAGGGGTTTAATCCCCCTCTATCGGCTGTAGCTTCGGATATCCCAGTTACGGGAGTAACCGTATCGCCGGTTGATCTTATTGTAGGTTTAGGCAATACCAGCAGGCTGACAGCGACAGTATCGCCTGCGAATGCAACCAACAGAAACGTAACATGGAACTCAAGCACATCGACTATTGCATCGGTTGACTCGACAGGCTTAGTAACGGCTCATGCAAGCGGAACCGCGAGGATAACGGCAATAACTGTCGATGACGGTTTTGTAGCTCATAGCGATATAGTAGTAGTCATTCCTGTAACATCAGTCAGAATCAGCCAATCTTCTCCAATCAGTATTGATATCGGGAATACTTTTCAACTTACCGCTGCAGTATTGCCTACTAACGCTTACAACAAAAACGTTTCTTGGTCATCGAGCAACACAGCGGTTGCGACGGTTGACTCAACGGGGCTTGTTATGGCGAGAAGCGTCGGTTCAGCGTCAATAACGGTAACAACGCACGAAGGTAATTTTGATCATTCAATAACGGTTAATGCAGTATCTGTGCCTGTTTCAGGAATTAGTCTATTGCCTGCATCAGCAAGTGTAAGCCTTAACAGGACAGTTCAGCTTATAGCTACATTATCACCGCCAGAGGCAACCAACAAAAACGTTATATGGACTTCAAGCAATAACGCTGTAGCTACAGTTGATTCGGCAGGACTTGTGACCGGACGAAGCATCGGTACGGCAAATATAATCGCCAGGACAGCTGAAGGTGGATTTACCGATCATAGTACGATAACCGTTTCAAACATACCAGTTACAGGAGTAACAATTGCGCCTTTATCTGCGACTATGATAATTGGCACGACAAGCTGGTTAAATGCAACTATTCATCCTCTGGATGCATCCGATATGCGAGTGAATTGGGCATCGGGCGATACCGCCATAGCAACGGTAGACCAAACGGGACTTGTCACCGCTAGAGCGGCGGGGGAGGCAACGATTACAGCGACTTCCGCTGACGGAAATCACAGGGCTTCAAGCAGAATAACCGTAGGATCGCGGGTGACGGGGATCACGGTAACCCCGACTTCGCTTAGACTAAGATTGAATGACCCGCCTCAACAGCTTACTGCAAGAGTAATACCCGCAGACGCGCATGATCGCAACGTGGAATGGAGCTCCAGCAATACTGCCGTGGCTTTTGTTGGTCAGAAGACCGGACTTGTAGAGCGCACAGGTGCGTCCGGAACAGCGATTATAACCGCAAGAACAGCGGACGGCGGCTTTACAGCAACTGCGAATGTTTTGATAATAGCGGTACCTGTTACGGGGATGACTTTGACTCCTGCGACTGTTCCGCCTATAAATGTAGGAGCGACACAGCAGCTTAACGCAACCGTCGCACCGACAAATGCCACCGACAGAAGCGTAGTATGGAGCTCAAGCAATCCTGCCGTAGCTACGGTGAGTGTTACCGGATTGGTGAGAGGGATAGGAGGAGGAAGCGCTGTTATATCGGCAGCCACAAATGACGGCGGACTTACGGCAACCGCTAATGTTACCGTAAACGTAATTCCGGTTACGGGAGTGACTGTAGCTCCTGCGACCGCAAATGTAAATATCGGGATGACACAGCAGTTAACGGCGACGGTTGCGCCCGCAACCGCCTCCAACAGAAACGTCACTTGGAGTACAAGCGATTCTTCGGTAGCTACGGTGAGCGACACGGGGCTTGTTACGGGGGGAAGAGCGGGGACGGCGACCATAACTGTCAGGACCGACGACGGAGGGCGTACCGCGACAAGTGCCATAACGGTTACCTTCGTTCCTGTCACAGGAGTGACACTAGCGCCTGCTAATGCGGCGATAACCGCAGGAGGGATGCTCCAGCTCAACGCCTCAATTGCGCCTGCAAACGCTTCCAACAGAAATCTTATATGGAGTTCAAGCAATAATTCGGTTGCCATCGTGAGCGAAACAGGCAACGTTTTTGGTGTAGGTGCAGGTACCGCCACAATAACGGTAAGAACTGTCGACGGTGCCCGAACGGCTGCAAGCGAAGTTAGTGTAACCGCCGTATCCGTTACATCGGTGACTCTAACGCCTGCTACAGCTGCGTTAACCGCCGGTACAGCACAACAGCTCACTGCGACTGTTGCACCCTCAAACGCTTCGGACAGAAGCGTCACATGGAGTTCAAGCAATACTGCGGTAGCCACCATAAGTAATACGGGACTCGTAACCGCTGTAAGAGCCGGCACAGCCACAATAACGGCAAGGACTGTTGATGGCGCCCGAACGGCGACAAGCGTTATTACCGTGACCGGTACTGGTCCGCCGGTACCGGCTCCGACTGATACTGTCACACAGCCGGTAGTACGCAACAGGACAACGCAAATTGAAATCGAAGGTAAGCTTGAGGTGACATTCCCTCCAAATACGGTATCGGGACTTATGCCTTCCGTAACGGCGAGGGTAATTTCCGATCAGGAAGCAAGCCCTCTTTTAACAAGAGCTCAAAGGCAAAATTTGATTGCTCTTACGGATGTAGTGTTTCTTGCAATCTCGGGAGGGGAGCTTGATGCTCCCGCAAGAGTCGCCATGAATTTTGATTCAGGCAGGGTAAGCGCCGGAAAAACGCCTGCTTTATTCGGGTTTAATGATAGAACCAACCGATGGATATATGTAGGCGGACAAAGGGGAGACGGAGTATTGACGGGATCGACTGATTGGTTATCCGCATTCGCCGTATTTGCGGCGGAACCGCTGCCCGTTATGAACGATATTGGCGCGCATTGGGGGAGAAATCCGATTATTACTCTTGCCGGAATGAACATGTTGGGAGGTTATCCTGACGGCAGTTTCAGACCGAATGCAAATGTAACGCGTGCAGAATTTGCGGCGATGCTGACCAGAGCATTAGAGTTTGAATCAAAACCTCAGGCTTCCGATAGATTTACAGACGCGGCAGGCTTGGGATGGGCAAAAGGAGCGATAGGTGCGGCGGTTGAAGCGAATCTGATGGGCGGATATCCCGATGGAACATTCGGTGCGGTACGCGGTATTTCAAGGGCTGAAATAGCGGTAATAATTGCCCGGGTGATCGACGCAGGATATGTTCGGATTAGGACTTCAGAAATCCCGGTAACATTTGCAGACGCAATACCGGCTTGGGCACGATCCGGAGTGCAGACTGCGGCTAGGGCAGGAATTCTAAGAGGCTCCGCAGATAACACTTTCAGTCCCGAAAGAATTGCCACAAGAGCCGAGGTCGCGGCTATGCTCTACAGACTCATCGCCGAATATGAGTAAGAAAAAGCAGTAGCGACGGAGCCTTTTGCTTTTATGGAGTTTTTATCGATTTCGCTGATGCTTGTGCCGGTCTTGCCTGTCAGTCCGACTAATTCTTCGAAGGTAGTGCTCAAGCATTGTAACTACTTCTTGTGGGTTTTCGGCGATCATAGCAGCACTTTCTGCAGTCTGAGAGGAAGTTTCACGTATCCCTTTTATGGTTGTCTCAACGGTTGAGGTTATATTCGATGGAAGAAAATATTGTCCGTGCTAATCCGCTGATGTGTTTATTCAGACATGGGGACAGGATTTGTATTATCATCCTCATATTAAGAACCGTCACCATTATTGCATTCAGCATCCCACGACATGGATAATCCCTTGAGAAGTTTCTATAGTCTTCCAGTACAATTTACTCTCCCATGAAATGTCTTTGTTTCGATCAAATATGACAAGCCAGCCCACTTGGGCTCCCATAGTTTCCATGTATGCTCCGAGCTGCTCTAATCCTTCCGGCTCTGTTTTAGCACTATATTTAAGCTTCAGTTCAAGTGGATATTTCTTACCGGCATATAAAACGCACAGATCGAATCGTCTTTTGCCGCTGGCGTATTCACGCAATATGTCACCGCCGCCGTTTATAACCCTTTGTAAAAATGCCTGCAGGACAAGGTGAGGGG
>Ga0209616_1000301_pt1 | contig 14803 bp, 10 predicted proteins | sample FlocCalmetaG_FD_184153 | JGI IMG/M metagenome (GOLD analysis project Ga0209616, IMG submission 184153) | Freshwater bacterial and archeal communities from Indian Creek, Illinois, USA - Floc-Cal metaG (SPAdes) (version 2) | ecosystem: Environmental > Aquatic > Freshwater > Unclassified ...
GACAGAGAGTGTCTCTGCTACGCCAGATCTCGCGTAGCGAGATCATTCCCGCGGAAGACTTAAAAGTAGAAAAACAAAAAAACCTGGACCCTCGCTTTCGTAAGGACGACAAAGCGAAAAAGGAAATTATTTTCTTTTAATCACTCGTTTTACTGCCTGAACAATATCTTTTGCGGACAAACCGTATTTTTCAACAAGCTCCCATGAATTACCTGATTCTCCGAATATATCTTGCATTCCAACAAACTCCATTGGCGTTGGTTTTTTTACAGCAAGAATTTCGGCAATCGCGCTTCCTAAGCCTCCAATAATATTATGGTCCTCAACAGAAACAAACGCGCCACATTTTTTTGCCATTTCTAAAATTTTTTGTTCATCAAGCGGTTTAATAGTATGGATATTCAAGACAACGGAACCAATATCTTCTTCTTCCAATATCTCGGCGGCAGTGAACGCATTTGCGATAAGCGGGCCACAAGCAGCTATGCAAACCTGTGGCATTTTAGCTTTCTCTTTTGTTCCGTCCGATGAATCCCAAAATGTCTCGGCTTTTCCAAGTGTAAAAGGCGCAGAGTCAGTGGTAATAATAGGCGTTTTTTCGCGCGCCAGTCTAATGTAAATCGGCCCCCACATTTGAGCGACAGCAATAGTCGCTTTTTTGGCTTCAATAGCATCACACGGAACAATAACTTTCATATTCGGCATAACTCTCATAGTCGCGATGTCTTCTATCGCCTGATGAGTCGCGCCGTCTGGCCCCGTCATAATCCCCGCGTGATGTCCGGCAATTTTCACATTAGAATTGTTATAAGCAATCGTCGTTCTTATCTGTTCCCAGTTCCTACCAGGAGAAAATACAGCATAAGAAGAAATAAACGGAATTTTACCACTTATACCTAGCCCTGCGGCAACGCTTGCCATTCCCTGCTCAGCAACACCAACATTAAAGAATCTTTCGGGGAATTTTTCGGCAAATTTGTCACATCTTGTTGATTCGGTAACATCAGCCGTAATAACAACAATGTCTTTGTTTTTTTCTCCTTCTTCTATAATCGCTTCGCCAAAACCATTCCTTACGGCACTCATCTCTTTGTCTTTGTTTTTGTTGATAAAATCTTTGAGCATAATTATTAATTTTTCCCTTCGGTGAATTTTGTTTTTTTATTTAATTCCTCCAAGGCGAGTTTTTCTTCTTTTTCGTTTGGCGCTTTACCATGCCATAAATAATTATTTTCCATAAAACTCACTCCTTTACCGGGAGTAGTGTGTGTAATAATCACTGTTGACTTCTCGTAAATAGCCCTAGCTTCATTTGTCGCCCCAATAATTTCATAAGGATTATGCCCGTCTATCTCAAGCACATGCCAGCCAAAAGTGATATATTTATCACGCAACGACTCAAGCGGCATAATGTCCTCTGTCCGCCCGTCTATCTGAATATAGTTTCTGTCCACAATAGCAACAAGATTATTAATCTTCATTTTATTCGCAAACATTACTGCTTCCCAATGATTGCCTTCGTTATGTTCGCCGTCAGAAAGTAGACAATAAACTCGCCACTGCTTGTTATCTAATTTTCCCGCAAGAGCAATGCCTATTGCTTGGCCAAGACCAGAGCCTAAAGGGCCAGAGGTAGTTTCAATACCAGGGAGAGATCCTCTGTGTGGATGACCCTGTAGACGAGAATTAATTTGTCTTAAAGAAGATAATTCTTCTACGGGAAAATATCCCGCAAGAGATAGGACAGCATACTGCGCCGGACAAATGTGACCATTTGAAAGAATTAGTCTGTCTCTGTCCTCCCATAAAGGATTTTTTGGATTGTGATTTAAAATATGAAAATATAAAGAGGCGAAAACATCTGCCATGCCTAAAGAGCCGGCAGAATGTCCCGAGCCTGCTATGCCAAGCATTTTAATAACCGCTATTCTTATTTCAGTTGCTACGCTTTCTATTAATTTTAGTTTTTCTTCGGTAATTTCTTGTGTCATTTATAAATTTATAAGTTACAAAGTTGGCTTAGTTCTAAATACGCCAATCTCGGCTCTACAGAATTAAAAATATAACTTCCAGAAAGTAAAATATCAGCTCCGGCAGACTTAAGGGCAAGCGCTGTCGCTGAGCTTACGCCTCCATCCACTTCTATTATAGCAGACGGCAAAGCGCTTCTTAAGACACTAATTTTATCTAAGGCGTCCACTGACATTGTTTGTCCTGATGGACCAGGCGACACCGCAAGTATTTGAAAATCATTAAAATAATCCGCATATACAAGCGCTTCTTTAATTGTTTGTGACGGTGGAATAGAAAGGCAAGGAATAATGTTTTTAGCGCGACAAAGACCGGCTAACATTCTCGCATCCTCATCAGAGTCCAGTGGAATCGCGGCCTTAGTAATAAGAGAAGACCAGCGTTTTATTTCAACAGATGGACGCCTCATCATAAAATGAACGCTTAAATTAAATGCAAAATTATTTTTAGCGATAAACTCTTGCAGAGATTCTGGGTCGTTCCATTTTGGCTCTGTCGCGTATTTGCCGTCTGAAATATCAATATGAATATGAGCCACTTTAACTAAGTTAAAAACGAATTCGTTGACTTTAATAATCTTATTTCTAACGCACTGAAAGTCGTCGCAATTTATGACGGGAATAATTTGCATTTTACTTACAATAATTTTGCTTTTAGCTCAATATCTCTAATTTTTTGAATTCTCCTCATATGTCGCGGTTCCCCGGAAAAAGAAGTCTGCAACCATGTGGCAAGCGCCATCTTCGCGGAATAGTCATCAATAAAATCAGCAGCGAAGGCAATTACATTCGCGTTACTGTCGTTCCGGCTAAGATACGCTTGGTCTGCGTTCATTACAAGCGCTGACCTGACGCGCGGAAATTTATTGGCGACCATATTAGCGCCAATGCCCGAGCCGCAAATAATTATGCCCTTAGTGCCATCTGGATCCGCGCTTATTTTTTCCGCGACCGCAGAAATAAAATCCGGATAATCATCGTTTGGGTCAAGCGTTGTATTGCCCACATCGGAAACAGTGTAGCCGTTACTTTGCAGATATTGTTTGAGAGATTCTTTTAAATTAAATCCCCTATGGTCCGCTCCGATATATATAATCATGTTACTAAAAAGTTTTTATTTAATATTTTTCGCGACTAAAGAGACATGAGAAAACAAGGTTTCTACATAACCCGCTTCATTATCATACCACGCAAGTACCTTCACAAGATTGCCGCCAACAACTTTGGTAAATGACGCATCAACTATTGAAGCATACGGCGATCCGATAATGTCGGCAGAGACAAGCGGTTCGTCAGAAACAGAAAGAATCCCCTTAAACTTTGATGATCCTGCCGCTTTTCGCAAAATATCATTTATTTCTTCCGGTGTTACATCGCGCTTAGCAATAAAAGTAATATCAGCGATAGAGCCGGTAACAGAAGGAACTCTAATAGCAATGCCATCAAACCGACCCTCAATTTCTTTTATTGCTCTCGTCACTGAAAGAGCGGCGCCAGTTGTAGATGGAATAATGTTTTGCGCCGCGGCGCGTCCTCTCCGAAAATCACTGCCTTTCACAGGAGAGTCCACAATACTTTGCGTCGCGGTATAAGAATGAATTGTGTTTAACATTGCCTTTTCTACACCTGGGTTTTCCGAAAGCGCGGCAATTATTGGAGAAACGGCGTTTGTCGTACAACTACCGTTTGAAGTTAGGTTGCAAGTATCAGCTTCGCTCTCGTTTATCCCGAGAAGAACCGTCCGCCCCATCACGCCGTCCGCGTCTTTCGCCGGAGAAGAAAGAATAACTTTTTTTGCTCCAGCTTTAAGATGAGCAGACGCTTTTTCGTACGATTCAAAAACGCCAGTTGATTCAATAACAATATCCACCCCAAGCTCGCCCCAAGGTAAATTAGCAGGATCTTTGATTTGAAAAAACTTTATTTTCTTGCCGTCTACAATAAGATTTTCCCCATCTGTTTTGACTTCTTTGTCAAAAATACGATAAACCGTGTCGTATTTTAGAAGATAGGCAAAATTTTCAAGATTGCCTAAGTCGTTTATCGCGACAATCTCAATGCCTTCTGTCGCGAATGCTCGACGAAAAAACAATCGGCCAATACGACCAAATCCATTGATAGCTATTTTTATCATTATGAAATTATACAATAGAAATCTAATAAAGAACAAAAAACGAAGTTTCACGCTAACAAGACAGCTAGGGAATAATCTCGCATAACGAGAAAACTGATAGTCAGAAAATTTAAGCCTCTTTTCACAGGGATTATAGCTCTTCTTTTTTGAGCTTTTAGTCTATCGGTCTTGCTTTCAAATAACGAATTAAATCATTAACATTGATAGTCGCAACGCCAACTGTCGTGTCTCCTCCTCCATAATAAACAAAGATTGTTTCCCCGATGAGAACCGCGCCACAAGGAAAAACGACATTCGGTACTTGCCCTTCTTTTTCGTACGGCATATCAGGCTCTAGAAGCGGCTCATCGGAGCGAGCGATAATTTTTGTTGGATTTTTTAAATCAAGTAAAACTGCGCCGACTCTATAAAACCTGTCCTCTTCCGAGACCCCGTGATAAAAAAGAATCCAACCATCTTTGGTTTTAATTGGCGGAGCGGCCAGTCCAATTTTTTTACTATCCCACATCCCCTTCCTTAAAGTAATCCAGCGATGCTCATCCAGCCAAGCATTTTCTTTAATTTCTAAGGTGGGAGAAAAAGCAAAATCAATATCTTCTCCTATGCGATGAATAATAAGATATTTTCCGTTAAATTTTTCCGGGAAGACACAAGTATTTTTATTATCAAAGTCCGGAGGAGAAATAAGCGTTGGCTTTGCCCAATCCCATTTTCGCTTCAAAAAATCAGATGCTTTTATCCAAGTTAGAGCGACTCTTGGCGGATTTTTGCCGTCAAACGCAGTATAAAACATATAAATTTTATTACCTATTTTGATGAGACGCGGATCTTCGCATCCAGAGTTTCCTCCTGGCGTTAATTTTTGTTCAAAAGATTCTCGAGGAACATAAATCGGCTCTGTAAGACGTTCATCAATATGGACTCCATCTTTACTTACGGCATAACCTAAAACAGAAGTGTTGTCTTCTGACATTGCTCTGTAGACAATATGGACTTTACCGTCTAAATAAATCGCACCAGGATTAAATGTTGCTTTAGATTCCCACACATTCTCTTTTTTAACAGTGATAATTGGATTTTCTTTAGCACGAATAAGTTTAGCTGTTCCTTCATTTTCTAAAAGCCTTTTCATCAAAATAGGATAATCAATAAAAGCAAGACAGCAAGTGGTATCAGTCGCTCCATAATAAAGATGAATTATGTCTTTTTCTAAAATAGCGCCCGAAGGAAAAACAACATTAGGCACGATACCTATTCTTTCATAATATTCGTCTGGCGTTAAAAGAGGAGCTTTAGTGCGAGCAATAATTTTAAGCGGATTTTTTAAATCAAGAAGAACAGCTTCAATAGTAAAAAGTCGCTCTTGAGAGAAATAATTTCTAATATATGAGTAAAACAAAAGCCAACCGTGTTTTGTTTTTATAGGCGGAGCGCCAACTTCAATATGGTCTTGCGGCTTTCTTTGAAGTGGTAAAGAGTGTTGCTCTAAATTTTGATACCATTTTTTCCAATATGCCTCTGACCAAAGTTCGCTTTCTTTATCAAATGACGCTAAACAAATTTTTGCCGGCGGTTTATCCGTGTTAGCGGTTAAAATAGCGTATATTTTACCGCCTATTTTTTCCGGAAAAAGAGCCATCGCTTTAGCGTTAAAAGGTGTAATAAGATGCTTCTCTTGAATTGTTTTTAGGTCTTTGCTTATAGCAAGTCCGATTTTAATTCCTTCAGTTCTTGGCGGCCAAGCGGAAAGAGCTGTGTAAAAAATATAATATTTGTTTCCAAGTTTTGTTACACGCGGATCTTCGCAACCGAATTTTTCCCAAGAATGCTCTGGGACAATAAAATGACGACGATTATCAAAATTAACTCCATCTTTACTTTCCGCGATACCAATACTAGAAATCATTAATTTTGCATGAGCACTAGCAAAATATTGTGGAAGTGAAAGAGCACGATAAAAAAGGTAAGTTTTGTTTCCTTTTTTTACAGGACAGCCATTAAAAACTGCCTCCGCTTCCCAAGACTGATTTTTATTTGGTTTTAATATAGGGTTTTTATCTGAGCGTTTAATAAGCATATTATTTTTTTTATTTTTTATTTTTTATTTTTTTAACGATTTTAATTTTAAGCTTCGGCTTGCCTTCTCTAATTAGAGCTTCCACGAACTCTTCAAACGGAGCGTGAGCAACGCATACATAACTATCTGACCCGCCATAATACAAAAGCAATAAGCCATTTTTTACTACGACTCCAGAAGCATACACTATACCTGCTTTAAATCCGTTATTTTCATACCACTCTTCTGGCTCCATAACTGGTTCTTGTGAGCGATAAAGAATATTAGTAGGGTTATCTAAATCAAGCAACATCGCGCCAACCTGATATTGGCTCATATTTTTCACGCTCATAGCATGATAAAACAAAAGCCAACCGTGTTTTGTTTTTATAGGCGGAGCGCCAGCTCCCCTAACCCAACTATCCCAACAATTTTTTCTATTTTTGCCGTTATAATAACTTTGAATGTATGTCTTGCCATTAAAGTCAAGATTATCAAAATAATCTATTAAAATTTCAGGACTAATGCTGTGCAAAACAGCATATTTGCCATTTATTTTTTCCGGGAAAATTATCCAATTTTTGTTAACTTCCCCAGGAGGAGAAATCAAAACCGGCGGTTTCCAATTCCATTTTTTGCTCAAAAAATCACTAACCTTGATTGAAGTAAGCGCCATTCTTAATCCTTCATCACAGGCAGTATAGGTCATATAAAGAACATCTTCTCCTTCTACTCTCACAATACGAGGATCTTCCGCCCCTCCCCAGCTTCCGCCGGAAAAATAAGAGTAAATATTGAAAAAAGGGCTCTGTCCAATTCGATGCTCATAAACCGGGCTAAAAGAGCGTTCGTTAATACGAAAGCCATCGCTTGAAGCCGCATAGCCGAAGCGCGAAATACCGTCTCTGCCAATCGCCCGATAGAGAAAATGAATTTTATTTTCTAATAAAATCACTCCGGGGTTAAAGGTTTGCCACGCCTCCCAGTCATTGTTTTCTTTAGGAAAGATTATTGGATTATCAGTGTGCTTGTTAAAAACAACAGCATTAATCTGTTTTTTATCCACGCTAGTAATTGCTCGTTTTTTTCGGTTAATTGTTTTTTTAGAAGCGCTTTTTTTAACAACGATTTTTTTAAGAACGCCTTTTACGAGAACTTTTTTATTCAAAGAGCTTTTTATAGCAACACTTTTTGCAATAGTATTTTTTTTAGAAACGTTTGTTTTTATTTTTTTGTCAATCTTTTTTTGTATCATGCTGTTTTTTTGATTCAAAAATTTATAAAAACTTTTTTAAAAAAACCGACCTTATAAACACATATTTATTTAAAATATAAGTTTTAGACATAGTTATTATTAACAGTAGCATATACTTAAATAATTTACCTAGAATAGATATCATCTATTCTCACTATATCGTCTTCCCCTAAATAACTTCCCGTCTGAATTTCAATTATCTCCAGTATTTCTCTGCCGTTATTTTCTAAACGATGTTTTGACGCAACCGGAATATCTATGCTTTGATGCGGCGCCAGATAAAAAATTTTCCCGTCTAATTCCACTTTTGCTCTTCCTCGGACAACAATCCAATGTTCGTCTCTTTTGTAATGAAATTGCAAGCTTAGTTTTTGCCTTGGCATTACAGAGATTTTTTTAACTTTATAATTTAGGCCCTCTTCAATAACCGTAAAGCTTCCCCATGGTCGATAAACAGTCGGATGCATTAAGCACTGTTTTAAATTTTTTGATTTTATTATTTCAAGAGTTATCTTTATGCTGTCTGTCTGGTCGCGATGCGCAATTAAAATCGCATCTTCAGTGTCTACAACTATTAAGTCATTTAAACCAATAGCCGCGACTACTCTTTTTTCTGCCCCATAAATTAAACAATTCTGGCAATTCAAGTCAAAAACGTTTTCATTTAGAACATTGCCATCAAAATTTTTTGGCAATAATTTATGCAATGTTTTCCATGAGCCAATGTCTTGCCACTTAAATTGCGCCTGAACAGCTTTAATTTTTTTAGAATACTCCAAAACTCCTTTATCAATAGAGACACTATCTATTAATGAATAGAGTTCCGGAGAATTAATGTCGGTGTTTTCATAAACTTTTGGTAGATAATTTTTGATTTCTTCAAGGATAATTCTGTTCTTCCAAACAAAAATACCGCTATTCCAAAGACATCCTTCTTTAATTAATCTCTCCGCTTCTTCTCCAGAAGGTTTTTCTATAAATTTTTCAACCGCATAAGATTTATTTTTTTCTATTTTATTATTTTTCGTTTTAATATAACCATATTCTGAAGCAGGATTATCCGGATTAACGCCAAAGACGACCAAAAAATTATTTTTTGCCGTACTAAAAGCGATTTTTACGGAATTTAAAAATTTGGTGTCTGTTACAATAAGATGGTCAGCTGGGCAAACCAGGGATATTGCTGATTTATCAATGTCTAAAATTTTTTTCATTGCCAAAGCAATCGCCGGCGCCGTGCCTTTTTGAGACGGTTCTATAATAATATTCTTTTTAGTAAGGTCAAGTTTTTGTAATTGCAGAACAATGTCTTCAGCAAAATTTTCAGTTGTAACAATATAGATTTTTTCTGACGGTATTATTTTTTTAAGACGCAAAAAGGTCTGTTGAATCAAAGTTTTATTTCCAAATAGTTTAAGAAGTTGCTTTGGATAAAGCTCTCGGCTAATCGGCCAAAGACGGGTACCTCTTCCACCAGCCAAGATAACGCCATAAAGATTTTTCATAAAATGAATTAATTATTTATTTAGAAATTTTCTTCATAATTTTAGCTAATACCGACTTTGATGACTTCTTTAAAAAAACTGTATAAAACTTATTTTACAACATAAGTACAATAAATAATAGAACTTATCGCTACCTATGGCGATAGTTAGCAGTCTCTCTTATAATTAAATTATGAAATTCGTCCATCTTCATGTCCATTCTCACTATTCTCTGCTTGACGGACTATCAAAGATAGACGATTTAGTCGCATATACTAAAGAGCTTGGGATGGAAGCAGTGGCCTTAACCGACCACGGTAATATTTACGGCGCCGTGGAGTTTTTTAAAAAAGCTAAAAAAGTCGGCATCAAACCAATAATCGGCTGTGAGCTCTATGTTGCCCGAGAATCCAGATTTTCTAAAAATCCTAGAGCAGATAATCTCTATCACCATCTGACAATTTTGGTAAAAGACAAAGCTGGTTATAAGAACCTGACTAAATTAGTGTCTCATGCTCATCTTGAAGGCTTTTATTATAAACCCAGAGTAGATCGCGAATTGCTTGAATCTAATCACGAAGGATTAGTTTGTCTTTCTGGTTGCTATAATGGCGAGATTGCTCATTTTATTAAGATGGGTAGGATGGAAGACGCGATGAAAACCGCGAAATATTTTAAAAATCTGTTTGGCGAAGATTACTACATTGAAATACAAGAACACGGCAGAGATATAATGCCAAAACTCAAAGAAATCGCCGCGATGCTAAACATCCCGCTTGTCGCCACCCATGATTCTCATTACTTAAAAAAGGAAGATCAAGCAACGCACGAGGTATTACTTGCTATTAGAACTTCCGGACCCAATGGCAAAACAGAGTTTAGCATGAAAGAACACGACCTTTCTCTTAAATCTCCTGATGAAATGGCTGAATTATTTGCTGACGCGCCAGATAGTTTAGAAAATACGCTCGTCATCGCCAATAAATGTAATTTTGAGTTTGAGTTAGGCAAAGCTCATTTACCCTCTTTTGCGATACCTGCAGAGTACTCTCATCTTGATTATTTAGAATACTTGAGACATTTAGTCTACGAAAAGTTTGCCACGAGATATAGCGAGATGACTCCCGAAATACAAGAGCGGCTCGACCACGAACTTTCTGTTGTGGAAAAAACCGGATACGCAAGCTATTTTCTTATTGTTCAAGATTTTATTCAGTTTGCTAAATCGCGCGGTATAGCCGTTGGTCCAGGCAGAGGGTCGGCGGCAGGAAGCGTTGTGTCATATATTCTTGGCATCACAGATATTAACCCCTTGAAATACGGTCTTTTGTTTGAAAGATTTTTAAATCCTTTCCGCATACAAATGCCTGATGTAGACACCGATTTTGCCGATGACCGACGAGACGAAGTTGTGGCCTACATCAAAGAAAAATACGGCGAAGACCATGTGGCGCAAATTATTACTTTTGGAACAATGGCCGCGCGAGCCGCTGTTCGTGATGTCGGTCGCGCTTTGGGTTACCCTTATGGCTTTGTTGACGCTATCGCAAAACTTCTGCCATTTGTCCCAAATATGGATAAGTCATCAACTCAACTCAAAAATTTCTTAGAGACCATTCCAGAGCTAAAAGGAAGATACGAAAACGAAGACGATGTTAAAAGAATTGTTAATTTTGCCATTAAGCTAGAAGGAGTTGTTCGTCACGCTTCTGTTCATGCCGCCGGCATAGTTATTTCTAACCTACCCCTTACGGAATATACTGCCGTCCAACGCTCTCCTCAAGACGAAAATTCCGTTATCAGCCAGTTTGAGATGCACGCCATTGAAGATATAGGCTTGCTTAAAATGGATCTTTTAGGACTTAAAAATCTCACAGTTATTGGAAATGCTATTAAGTTAATCAAGGATAGAAGCGGAGAAGATATTAATATTAACTCTATACCCCTAAACGATGAAGCGACTTTCGCTCTTATTCAGAAAGGAAAAAATACCGGTGTTTTTCAGTTTGAGGGCTCCGGAATGACAAGATATCTTACAGCAATGAAAGCAAATCGCTTTGAAGACCTCGTCGCTATGGTCGCTCTTTTTAGGCCGGGACCGATGGAGTTGATTCCAAGCTATATCGCAAGAAAACACGGCACAGAAGCGATAGTATATCTCCATCCTAAATTAGAGTCTTTTTTAAAAGAAACTTATGGCATTATGGTTTATCAAGAACAGCTCTTAAAAATAGCGCAAAGTCTTGCCGGATTCACAATTGGAGAAGCCGATATATTAAGAAAAGCAGTTGGTAAAAAAATTAAATCCCTTCTTGATGAGCAAGCAACAAAATTTATTTCCGGAGTAGAAAATACTATTGGTGATCGCAAGCTTGGAGAAGACCTTTGGAAATTAGTAGAGCCATTTGCTCGTTACGGATTTAATAAGGCGCACTCCGTTTGTTACGCTCTTATTGGTTATCAAACGGCTTACTTAAAAGCCCATTATCCGCTAGAGTTTATGACCGCGCTTTTAAATAACGACGCGGGCGATGTAGAGCGAGCTTCCGTTCTTATCAATGATTGTAAAAGACAAGGCATTGAAGTTCTTTCGCCAGATGTTAATACAAGCTTTACTGACTTTGCGCCAGAAGGCAAAAATATCCGCTTTGGTCTTTTAGCCATTAAAAATATAGGAGGAGGTATCGCTCAAGCAATAGTTGACGAAAGAATGAAAGGAGGAGCATTTAAAGACTTCAATGAGTTTGTCTCCAGAATCAATCATAAAGACCTTAATAAAAAATCAATTGAGAATCTGGCAAAAAGCGGCTCGCTTGATTCTTTGGGAATTGAACGAAGGAAAATTCTTATGAACATTGAAGATATCGTTAAAACAACAAGCGCTTATCGTAAAAATATAGCATCAGCCCAATCATCTCTTTTCGGCGCCTCTCCAAGTATAACTCTCCGTCTTAAAGATTTTGCTCCAGCAACCAAAACTGAGCGACTCACTTGGGAAAAAGAACTTTTAGGGCTTTATATAAGCGATCATCCTCTGCGTGGTTTTAAACATAATGGCACAGGCGTAATTTCTATTAAATCAGCTAAAAACGCTCACGATGGGCAAACGGTTAAAATTATCGGCCTTATCACTAAGATATCCAGAATAATAACAAAGAATGACCAATTAATGTTGTTTGTCAAAATTGAAGATATGCATGATAATATTGAGACCATGGTCTTTAGCGATACATTCGCAAAAAGTTCAAATATATGGGTAGAAGGAGTGGTCGCTGAAGTTAAGGGCCGCTTGTCAAAAAAAGACGGCGAACCAAAAATAATATGTTACGAAGTAAAAACAATATAGAAAAAATAAGACACTCTCTGTCTCACTTACTTGCCGCCGCAATGAAAGCGGAGTTCCCGCATGCAAAACTCGGTATTGGGCCGGCAATAGCAAATGGTTTTTATTATGATTTTGAAATTAAAAATTTTTCCGAAGAAAACTTGGGAGCGATTGAATTGAAGATGAGGGAAACGCTCGCTGTGGGCGTAAAATTTGAAAAAGAAGAAATAACTCCCGCAAAGGCAAAAAAATTATTTGCTGATGAGCCATATAAGCTTGAGCTCATTAACGAGCTTAAAAAAGCTCGAAGTCCAATTACAGTATATAAAACATTTCTAAAAAGCAAAAATGATTTTATTTTTGCCGATATTTGCGCCGGCCCCCATGTTAAATCATCTTCTGAAATAAACCCCGATGGATTTAAGCTTGTAAAACTCGCAGGCGCATATTGGAAAGGTGATGAAAAAAATAAAATGCTTGTTCGTATTTACGGATACGCTTTTGATAATGCAGAAGAATTGGCAAACTATCTAAATCTTTTAGAAGAAGCGGAGCGTCGTGATCACCGCAAGCTTGGTAAAGAATTAGAGTTATTCCATATTGATCCAATGGTAGGACTAGGGCTTGTTATGTGGCAGCCAAAAGGAGCTATGCTTTGGAGAATAATGGAAGACTTCTGGTATAAAGAACACATAAAAGCTGGCTATCAACTAATCAGAACCCCTCATATTGGTAGTCGTAATCTTTGGGAAACTTCTGGTCACTGGGGATTTTATTCTGGCAGTATGTATCCGCCGATAAAAATAGGCCAAAACCTTGAAGAAACTAAGCGTGGCGAACAATCTAAGGCTGGAGAAGATTATCTTCTAAAACCCATGAATTGCCCATTCCACGTAACGCTTTTTAAGTCTGGTATTAAAAGCTATAAAGACTTGCCCGTTAGATGGGCAGAGTGCGGTACCGTTTATCGTTACGAAAAAAGTGGCGAGCTTTCTGGATTAACTCGCGTTCGTGGATTTACACAAGATGACGCGCATATTATCTGCTCTAAAAATCAAGTTAAAGACGAGCTTAAAAAAGTCATTAACTTTATTAAATTTATTTTCGGCACTTTCGGTTTTTATGATTATAAAATTTATCTATCTTTAAGAGACCCAAAGAGCAAAAAGCAATACGCTGGCGATGATAAGGGTTGGAAGTTTACGGAAAAAGTTTTAGAAGAAGTAGCTAAAGAAGAAAAATTAGATTACACCAAAGAGTTAGGAGAAGCCGCTTTTTATGGTCCAAAACTTGATTTCAAAATTAAAGATGTTTTAGGGCGCGAATGGCAGTGTTCTACTCTGCAATTTGATTTTAATCTCCCTGAGAGATTTAATCTCTCCTTTATTAATGCGGAAGGTAAAGAAGAGCGTCCGTTTATGTTACACCGCGCCCTTTTTGGCTCTTTTGAAAGATTTATCGGCTTGCTTATAGAACATTACGCCGGCGCTTTTCCAGTATGGCTCTCCCCTGTTCAAGTTGCCATTATTCCTATAAGCGACAAACAGGCAGATTATGCAAACGAAGTTGCCACTATTTTAGCTGATGAAGACATTCGTTTTATTATTGCAAATGAAAACGAAACTTTAGGAAAACGAATTCGCGCGGCAGAAATAGCTAAAACTCCATATATTCTTGTGGTTGGCGAAAAAGAATCTTTGTCTAAAACCGTCTCTGTAAGGAAGCGTGGCAAAGGAGATCTTGGCGTGCAAAATACTCAATCATTCATTGAAATAATCAAGAAAGAAATTAAAACTCATAAAGATCTGTAATTACCAATACAGAAATTGTTATCTCCTTCTGTCATTTCCACTTGCATCGGAGACATAGAGTCTATAGGAAGCCATAGATTCCCACTTTCGCGGGAATGACGCCTCCCTTCTGTCATCCACGCCAACGAGCGGGGATCCAGAGTCACCCTCGCGAAAGCGAGGGTCCAGAATCTATAGAAAGTCATAGATTCCCGCTTTCGCGGGAATGACAAGGAAGATGCGGGAATAACAGAAAAATAGTTGTTAACTATTTGTTGTTTGTTGTAAATTATTAGTAATTTAACCTTGAAACTTTTAAACCTTAAAAGGCAAAGCGCGAATCCATCTTTGCCTAAAATTTTAGTCGTCTTAGGACCAACTGCTTCTGGCAAGTCTGATTTAGCAGTTAAGCTCGCTCTTCAACGAAATGGCGAAGTTATTTCTGCTGATTCTCGTCAAGTTTATAAAGGATTAGATATTGGCTCTGGCAAGATAACAAAAGAGGAAATGAAGGGCATTCCACATCACTTGCTTGATGTTTGTTCTCCTTATAAGGTTTTTACCGCGAGTGACTATGCTCGCCTTGCTCGTAAGACAATTAATGACATTCTATCGCGTGACAAACTACCTATTATCTGCGGAGGAACCGGTTTTTATATAGATGCCGCTATTTATAAAAACTCGTTTGCTCCTATTAAATCAAATCTAACTATAAGACAAAAATTAAAT
>Ga0209616_1000302_pt1 | contig 14793 bp, 7 predicted proteins | sample FlocCalmetaG_FD_184153 | JGI IMG/M metagenome (GOLD analysis project Ga0209616, IMG submission 184153) | Freshwater bacterial and archeal communities from Indian Creek, Illinois, USA - Floc-Cal metaG (SPAdes) (version 2) | ecosystem: Environmental > Aquatic > Freshwater > Unclassified ...
ACTGGTTAACGGCCAGCCAGTCGTTTTTGTCGGGGTCGTCCCAGTAGGCCAGCACTGCTCTGTCTCCCACCAGGCGGCCGTCCCGCATATACTCTACCTCGACGCCATTCACCAGCATGCGGTGGAAGGCGCGGTTGTTGACGATTAAAGCGGGGCTCTGGGGAATGACCACCTTGCGCAGGGCATCATCCACCGCCTCCTCAGGCAGGTGGGGGTTAAACTTGTATATGGCGGCTCTCAGCCGGCCCTTAAGAACCACGTCGTTGTAACTGTCCCGCTCGGCGGTCGCTTCACCGGGGGCTATGCGGCCAGCGTGGAGCACGGTGTAACCAAGTTCACGCAGCCAATCCAAGGCGGCCTGTTCAACATCGGCTTCCGTCATAATGGGGGTCATAGCACTTCCTCCAGTATACCCTCGGCTTCGGGCACACGGATTTCGCCGGACATGAGTTTCGGCAGAAGGGTGTCGCGGAGAACGGTCAGCCTCGTATTCTCATCGAGCACTTCACGTTTTTTAGCAAATAGCCCTGCCACTAACCCGTTGTAAACCTTTAGTAGGCCGGGCGAGGAAATATTGGTCTTGATTGACTTCAGCCTAGCCTGACTAATTTTTGCCTGCACAGCACCAGTTATAATCGGAGCAACATGTGTATGGCGGAGAAGCATGTACAAGCTATCCACGTTGAATCCCGCTCTTCCCTGCAAAACGTGCGCATGGTTGTTAACCCAGAACTTACCCCAAACGTATTGGAGTACTGGGAACCCTTTGTCATCAACCACGGTACCATCTTCACCTAGCAACACATAGGTGCCGTCGAAGATGTAGTCGTCTACGTAGTCCATTAGAGAAGCTGCGCCGTAGTAAGGATAAATCTTCGCCATAGACGTTCGCTGTCTGCTGCTGAGAGGGACTCGTTTTGAATCGAAAAGCTCTATTAGATCTTCAAGGAGACTGACCCTCCACCCCTTCGGTATCGGCCCTAGTTCGCTGTCCTCAAACTCCTCGGGGAACAGGGCAGCGGTCTCGGCGTCCATGCCGGCGGGTTCCCGCCCTTCCATCTTGGCCTTGACGGGGTCGAAATCAACAAACCAGCTCTTGAACAGTGCCTGCGCCATCTCCTCCAGATTCTTGTTCATGCGGTTGTTCAGCTCTATCTTGTCGTCAAGGCAAGAGAGGGTTGCGGCGATGGCTCGTTGTTCGGGAAGCGACGGGTATCGGATGAGGCACTTCAACAGCTCAGGCTGTCTAAGTCCCGTTACAGTGGTGCCTGTAGCACGGTTTGCAAGCTCTGACTGGAACTGGTCAGTCGTCATGTAATAGTACCCAAAACGCGGGTGAACTTCTTCGGTCAGCCTTATTCCAAAGAGCCGCTGACTCAGCACGATCTTCTCGTCACTATCCCAGTGATAGACCTGCCCAAAAGGGGCCTCAGAGGTTATTAGGATATCGCCTCTCTCTATCTCATCTTTCATCCATCTCTTATATAGACTCTCATCAACGAACCTAATGCTCTCTTCCTGTACCAACGTGCCCGTCTTAATGTTTTTTGCTGAGAGGGCGGGATAGCCAGACTCGCACCAATCCCCACCTAGCTTCTTAGGAGTCTTGCCTCGATAGTCTATTACTAGTTTCGTGACCGCAGATAAGGGATACGCCTGCCACTCATCACACCTCATACCCAATCGCCCCCAGACGCTTGCGTATTTCTTCCTCTAGTCTATGGCTCTTGGCGAACATCTCGGCTAGCTCGGCGGTTAGGCGCTCCATCTTCTCTTCAAAGGGTTCGCCGTCATCCTCGGCCTCTTCAATGCCCACATAACGACCGGGTGTAAGGATGTACTCGTGGCTCTCTATCTCCTTCCGCTTGGCGGACTTGCAGAAGCCAAGCACGTCTTCGTAGCCTTCGCCTTTCTGCCAGGCCCGGTAGGTTCCCGCTATCTTTTCTATGTCCTCTGTGGTTAGCTCACGGTGCACGCGGCTCGCCATGCTACCCATCTTACGGGCGTCGATGAACAGCGTCTCGTCGCTGCGGTCCCGCTGCCCTGCGGGCTTCTTATTGCGGGCCAGGAACCACAGGCAGACAGGTATCTGCGTGGAGTAAAACAGCTGTCCGGGCAGAGCCACGATGCAGTCCACCCGGTCGTCCTCTACTATGTTTTTGCGGATGGCACCTTCGCCGCTGCTCTGTGTGCTCATGCTGCCGTTGGCCAGCACGAAGCCAGCCTTGCCGTTTGGCGACAGGTGGTGGATGAAGTGCTGTACCCAAGCGTAGTTGGCGTTGCCGGCAGGCGGTGTGCCGTATTTCCAGCGTACGTCCTGTGCAAGGCGCTCGCCACCCCAGTCGCTGACGTTAAAGGGGGGGTTGGCGATGATGTAATCGGCCTTAAGGTCTTTGTGCACGTCCTGGTGAAAGGTGTCGGCGTGGTGAGGGCCGAGGTTGCTCTCGATTCCCCTAATAGCTAGGTTCATCTTGGCCAGGCGCCAGGTGGTGGGGTTAAGCTCCTGTCCAAAGATGGAGATGTCACCACGCTTACCGCCATGCTCCTCGATAAAGCTTTCGCTTTGCACAAACATACCGCCCGAACCGCAGCACGGGTCTATGTTCCTACTGATTTTGATACAAAAAGAAAAAGCCCTCTCCGGCACAAATGTGCTGAAAAAGGCTAGAAATAAAGGGCTTTCGCGGATCATTTCTAATCTTCGAAAGCTCTTTTTCTGTTTATTCAATTTTGACTGTGACTCTGGTTGGCTTGCCAGTATTCTATTGCCTTACCCTGCAAAACGGATATGGAAGGAATAATTAAAAAGTGTAAGCAAAATTAAATAGTATGTTTGCCTGGTTGTGATGAGACATTATATATTTTGCTTAATGCGAAAGACTACATGCTCACCCATACGTTCCATTGCTAGATATGGGATAGCCGCCATATCCGCCTGTGTAACATTGTTAATTGTAAAAGGGAAAATTGCAGGATGTGAGATAAAGCTCTCCCATGTCATATACTGCTGTTCAGTTGCAAGCATAACAGCTGCGAAAAGAAAAGCAATTACTTTAGGATCTGATACCGTATGTGTGACTTTTGCGTAAGATGTACGACTATCACCATATGTGAGAGCATCCATATCTCTCAACGATTTGAGATTCTTTGAAAGAGACGCTTCCAACGTATTTCGTGCTCCCCACTTACTGTAAATCGCTGCCTTTATTTGTGTTGCAGACACAGAGTCTTTTATTTCGAATAACTGTCCCATCACTACACACATATCAGTAAAAAGAGGATAGCAATTCATTAAAAGAGCCCAATGGACAGGCAGTCTTTCAATGCGAGTCAAATATCGTGCAATAAGAGAAGCCTCCTCATGAAACCAATCCGAATCAACATACCATAGGTTTTGAACAATTGTTCTTGTTTTTCGAATATTATCTTTGCTACATATTTTCTGACTAATTATTTCATCCAGTTTTTCTTTGGACTCCTGCTTAGTAAAACCAGAGATGAATTCTTCATAAACCTCATTCAAGAGGTCAAGACTTATTGGTTTTGATAGTGCTACTCTTTCAGCCATTTTGTATTTCTCCTATTCTTACAAACGGTACCAATAATTCTTCGATAGAATCGCCACCGTGTGTAATGTATTTGTTGCCGTAGTCGCCAATGCACTCGCCATTTGCAAAGAGGAAATAACGATAGTTTTTCGGCATATATGTTCCTGAATACTCGGTTACATTGAACTTTTTAAGTTCTTCTGCTCCCGCAAAATCCTTATAGATTACAGCTCTCCTGCTGGCATCTTCGGTTAATAATCCTGGCTTTGAAAACCGCCCTTTGCCGATTGCTTCTGAATGACCGTGATCTGCGGTGACAAATACATCAAAGCCCATCTTCAGTAGGTTATCGATCAAGCGACGTAAGGACCCGCTTTTAAGCCATGCGGCAATATCAACATACATGCCATATGTTCCCTGTAGCTGCCTGTGCATTAGATCGTCAATAAAGTTAACAACGATGCCTGCTGCTTTTGTCTGGTATGGGATATCTGGTGTTTCTGTTTTTGCAAAGAAAACTTCATCTTCTCGAAGCCCGTGTTCTTTCCAGTAATATCGCCATTGCTTTTCTTCGTCTGCCAAAGAAAACGGTTTTTCATGCTGAGCTGGAATAGCACCAGAAAACAGTGACTGCCGGGCGATACTCGTTATGGACGGAAGAAATGAAAACGTTGCAGTAATGGTCAATTCCCACGATGTGTCTGTGAAATACTCTTGGATAAGCTGCCAGTCCACAAAGCTCATTCCATCAATCACAATAACTGCTGGCTTTTTACTTGCACGGCGAATAAAATCGGGAATGTGATGCAACATAACTGGCTGAGTGACATCAGCTGATGTAGCAAGCGACGCATACCTTTGAGTCATCCAATTACGGAAGGCCGTGTCAACAGTATCATATATGTTTTGAAAATATTCAACAACAAATCCTTTATCCCGCAGGAGCATAAGCTTTGAAAGTTGGTTGATTACCGGCATCCAGTCTCTATACACTTCACAAGAGGCTACACTCGATCTAAATATCTGTTTTACGGTGGCTGTATATGCATCTACAGTTTCTTGATTAAACATTTCATTCATGTAAAAGTCTTTGGTCTGCATTGCCGTCAACTGGCGTCCGTTCAGATTCTGCACTGCAATAGATAAATAATCAAAATCAATGTTGCCGGCGGCTCTAAGTGTCGGGGCATCCAATTGTGGAAACACATTGTCGAGCCCCAAACGTGATATCATGAAACGTCGCATGATATCAAATGGAACTTGAATGCTTGTGCTTGGTATTATCAATATTGCCTGTGTTTCGCTGTTTCTATAATCACGTTCGTAGATGTAGCGCAATTCTTCCGCGCTATTTATCCATTGAATAATGTGTTTATCATCACCAAACGAGGCACACCGGGTTAATAGTGCATCTACATCATATAAAATAATTCTGTCAGCCCATGGTAAACCTGATTTTTCAATAAGTAAATCTCTCAACATGATTTTTTAACCCTACAAATCAACATTGGCTGCAGCGATGGGCAGATGCTCCTCTTGCGATCATATTCTTGCTGCAGTTCCTGTAGTTGCCTTTCAAGTTTTCTTATCCGTGACAAACGTATATTTTCAATGCCGATTTTGCTTGCAGCCTCGATGCGAAGCTTCAATGCGTAACGACGTTTTTTAAACTCCTGCTCATACTGGGAGTAATATTGATTTTTCATTGTGATGAACGTATCTTCAGTAATCTTAGCTGCGCGAGCAAGTATATCAGTATATGTTTTATCCTCCAAAGATTCCGAGTCGTACATATTGAGCGTAATTTTATCACGGAGCATCTCATCCCATAAAAGCTTTGAAGCGGCTGGGCGGTAAAGCCCGCTGTCGTTGATAAACATAGACACCATGCGTTGATCCTCGTCACCGTCGCCCAAGGCGATACACCACAGCGACCATATACCATCTTCCGTGTTAACCCCTCTAACTTCAAATACAGGCATTCCGTCTTTCTGATGCCACACAAATTTATCCTTGAGCAGCATTTGTATTTGTGGATCGGAAACCGAAAGTTCCAAGTCAAAAAACGAGTCGGTATCTAAGCCTTTCCAATTTCTGTATTGGAAGAGCATATTCCGAAGCACACTATGGAAAGCCTGTTGCTGTTTTTCAAATTGACTGTCCGGAGTCAACGTTTTGTCATCCTTGATGATATCTCGGATTTTAACCGCTTGTTCAACTTGTTTCTCCATGTCCTTACCAAGTTCGTCGGTGTAGTAAGCACCAAATTTATGTGCTGCTATGGTTTTCATGTATACTTGCGTGAAATCCAGATCAGCAGTGTCGCTATTTAGGACATCCTGTAATTTATCAAAACCTAGTTCAGAAAGTATCGTCGCCAGTTTTTCTTCAAGTACAATTCGGACACGGTTTTCAATGGTATCATCAAGAATAAAGTTAAACACTTCAACATCGCTTTTTTGTCCAATACGATCAGCACGACCTATCCGCTGTTCAATTTTCATTGGATTCCACGGGAGGTCATAGTTTATTACGATGTGGGCGAACTGCATATTGATACCTTCGCCTCCGGCATCGGTGGAAATCAGGATATTCTTATCGAGTCTGAATTGGCGAAGTGCAACATTTCGCTCCTCAATTGACATATGACCGTTGATAAGCGCAGTCGAAAAGCCACGCATCTCTGCCATCGTCTGTATGGATCTCTGCGTCATTACAAATTCAGTGAAGATGATGATCTTGACATCTTTCTCCTGTGCAGAGAGCATGCGGAGAATTTCAGCCAGTTGTTCAGCTTTTGCATCGGTAAACTGTAACTGCGCTTGTTTTGCCAATGCAAGGAGCTGTTCAAGCTGTTTCTTCTCCTCGGCAATGCCGGCAGAAAGCACGGTCAGTGCTTCCTCGAGAGATTCTTCCATCTCTTGGTCCGCCAAATCACCGATACTCGCGGTATGCAACTGATCTGATTGCGTTGTAAGGATATTCAACCGACGATCAAGCGCATCGGCAATTGCAGCGGTGCTACTAGAGACAAGCCGTTGGAACAGTACCATAAGGAAGCCGACATAGGGTTTCTTTTCACGAATGGCCTTGTTATAACCAGTACGGACATATTCCGTCACCTGATCGTACAATTCCTTTTGTAAACTGTGGCGCTCTTGCCATTCAACCTTAACAAGATGAGTATGTCGTTCTTTGAAAAGAGATTTTCCTTCGTTGTCAACCGCTTCTCGCTTTTCAGTACGGATAATGTACGGAGCAACCTGTTCACGTACTACGGCATTTGTATTAGGAAACGCATCGCGATCAAGCAACTGCATTAAGCGCAGGAAAGGCTCCGTTTTTCCAGAATGCGGTGTTGCTGTTAGAAGCAGCAAATGCGGGCTTGCTTTTGATAGCATGTTGCCTAGCTTATGACGAGCGACATCACCAGTTGATCCAGCAACTCGATGCGCCTCATCTATAATAATCAAATCCCATCCACCAGCTACAACCGCTTCAATGCGGTCGTCGTTATACTGATCAATACGCTCCTGCGTCCAACCATTGCGTTGCTCCAGAGGTTTTATTGCATCCATAGGGCTGATGACCAACGGAAACTGTGAGAAGACGTTCCGATCTGGATTTAACTTTTTGAGTGTTGCGTAATCCTCCGGAGAAACAATGGCGAACCGCTCGCCGAACTTTTCAAGCATCTCTGATTCCCACTGAGTTACAAGTCCCTTAGGACAAACGACGAGGACACGTTCAATAAGCCCGCGTGTTTTTAGTTCTTTAATGATGAGTCCAGCTTCAATGGTTTTACCAAGTCCAACTTCGTCAGCAAGCATATACCTAATATCATTTGTGGTAATCGCACGCTCCAAAACGTAACGCTGATGCGGGAGAGGCATGACGCTTTCACTGATATCAAATACCGTCCCATTGGCAAGTTCATTTTTAACCTTGCACCATGCGGCGACAAAGCGCACAAACGACTCCGGCGCTGCATAAACAGTACCGGATGAAGATAGATTCTCGGCATTAATCGAATACACAGCATTCGTCGTCATGTCGATGACCTTGCATGTCGTCATGCCCCAAAGATCGTGCACCTCTACTATGAGGACGACACGTCCCGTTTGGATATCTATAAAGCTTTCGCCTACCGTTGGCATAGCCTCACTCCTTTACATTCTGTTTGCGGCATTGTCGTAATACATCAACAGTGCTGGGTCCTCCTGCAGGATATTTTCAGGTAAGCGGTCGCCAACCTTTACAATAAGGGAGTAGTTACGTTCCTTCCAGCATTCGTCAAAGCCGACACGAATCGCTTCAGTACGAGCATTCTTGATGCGTCCAGTGCCATTAGCATATATGTCAAAAAAGTCTTTAAGCAATCGCTTTCGACGAATTTTTTCCAGGTCAGCTTTATCGGATAGATTCGGTACATACCATTTGCCGTCGTTATCTTGTAGGAAGTTTTCTTTGAGCATATCTAAAAGCTCTGGCATCTTCTCAAACTTCGCCTGATGCAGTTCCTTTGTAAATGGTGTATATATTTCAGAATAGGTTAGTCGCACCTTCGAAAGTTGTACATTCAACCACATTATGGCGCTCTTTTCATCGGAGACAAATAGTGCAAGCTGCTGATCTTGAATTTCCATCTTTCTGCGGCGCTCATCGTATTCGTTAACTTGGTCCGCAAGAAAGAACATTTCGTCACGCGATATGAATCGTTCGCGTAAACCAGCGTAAAATGTATGAGCATCCATCGGAACCGGAATCCCGTTCATGATATGGAAAGCTACCATCCGGTCAAAGAGTAAGTAATCTTGCCGTTCAGTGACCACTTCAATTTTGCCAGCGGAATCTGGAGCTATGGGGACATTCTGCAAATGTTGACGCACAAATTCCCATGCCATCTCAGGGTCACCAGCACGCTGTTCGAACTGGCGGACAAAAGATTCTTTCGGCTTGTAGGCAGAGATTACAAGGTCTTGCTTGACTGCAGTCGCGGTCATTATTTGTTTGAAACTATTTTGTTTTTTATCAAGTGTCCTTACATCTGCAATAATAAAACCGGCGCGAAGTATTGCTTCTGAAATTGCATTCCAGACTGAATTCTGACTGTTATGAAACTCAACCGTCATCCAACGCCCCGGTTTAAGAACGCGATAAAATTCGCAAAAACAGCGCTCCATCAACTGTTGGTATTCTGGAAGCCCTTTTCCTTGAATTCTATTCATTACAGCCTCAGAAGAATTGTTTGTATATATTTCCAGCCACGATTCCCAGAGAAAGCTCAATTCTGAATAATTTAAATTTCCACCAAATGGAGGGTCCGTAAATATATAATCGATTGAATTTTCATTAATGCTATGGAGATTCGTGCTGCTTCCGGTTCCGACCATCGTAGTGAATTCATTTTGAAGGCTTGTGAATGCAGATTCTATGTCCGTTGCTTTTCTTTTTATAGTTTGGAAAAAGTTATTTTCTTGCGGAGTCGATGGAATATACAGTGTCCCTGATAAATTGCCGCCTTTCCCGTTAGAACGATATCGATACATCTTAGATACATTAATATTCGCTGCTGAAAAAACAAACATGGCAAGCGAATTATTTTTTGCGTAATGGCAGTATGCGGAAGCAGCTAGTAGGTTTCGCCTCGTATAAAACTGATGAGCATTTGTTACACCAATAATATCATTTCGACGGCTTTCTATACCATCTGGAGTCCGCTTGCTGGGTACTGTGTATTTGATAGCTGTGTTGTTAACACGCTCTATTACACTCCAGTCATGGCTATCTGGGTGTTTTGAAAATCGTTTTTTCCCAACACTGTAATTTATATATACAGGAACTTGCTTAGCCATTGTCACTGTTAAACTAAGTACATCATCATAGATAGTCTCACTTGCACGTGAGCAGTCACCTTTTTTGATATTACTTCCACAGTACGGACACGTAAAAATGTCTTTTACGATCCCTTCCTCGTGGTCGAGAGCAACATCCCAAAAGATTAGTTCTTTACTACAAGTAGGACAAACAAAGATATCTGACCATACAGTATAATTAATCGTGCCCCAAATTGGATTACTGTTAAAATCAAGTAGCAATTTCCCATTTTCGTCAACATGCTGTGTTTCATACATCCAACCATACTCTTTGGCAGAGGCAGCAATTATTTTCTCTGCTTCAACTCGAAATCTTAAAATATCAAATGGCAAATTATAATTGGATGAAATGAAGGTCGCAGCTGGAGACAAATCATTTAGAATGGCATATCGCTTGCCCCATTTAACATCTGGCATATCATGTTCGAGTGTGTACTTTAGTCTAGTATCAGCATGCCCACACATTTGAGCAGCTACACCAGTCATACCTGTTCCACAAAAACCATCAAATACAATATCTCCAGGTTTTGTATAGTGCAAAATATATCGCATGATTGCTTTATATGGCACCTTTGTATGATAGCTGTGTGCCATATAAATAGGATCATTTTTTCCTTCACTAACATCGGCAGCAAACGGCTCGCAGCGATAATCATCCGTTGATTCATCATAAAGCTTACCATACTCTTTTATGAAATCATTTATAAACGGATTCGAGCATGCAGTGAAATATGGAGGACGTGAAAGTTCAATAATGTCCTCGTCTTTCGCAATAGGGAATCCCTCAATACTGCGGACACCGTCAATATCATCTTTTGTGAGTTTTCTTATTTCCACTGTTTTCCTCCTCACATTCTGTTTGCAGCGTTATCGTAATACATCAGCAGTGCTGGGTCCTCCTGCAAGACGCTTTCTGGCAAACGGTCTCCCACCTTAACAATGAGGGAGTAGTTGCGCTCCTTCCAGCATTCATCAAATCCTACACGAATTGCTTCAGTACGAGCATTCTTTATGCGGCCGGTGCCTTTGGCATAAATATCATAAAAATCTTTTAGTAAGCGCTTACGGCGTAGTTTTTCAAGATCGGCTTTATCGGACAAATTCGGTACATACCATTTGCCATCGTCATCTTGGAGGAAGTTTTCTTTGAGCATGTCCAAAAGCTCTGGCATCTGCTCAAATTTTGCCTGATGCAATTCCTGCAGATATTTTGGTTGAATATCCGAGTAGGACTGCCTCGTCTTAGAGAGTTGGACATTCAACCACATGATTGCACTCTTTTCATCAAAGACATAAAGTGAAAGCTGTTGGTCTTGAAGTTCCATCTTTTGGCGGCGCTCGTCGTATTCGTTAACTTGGTCGGCAAGAAAGAACATTCCATCGCGCTGAATAAAGCGCTCACGCAAACCCGCATAAAAAGTGTTGGCGTCCATCGGCACAGGAATGCCGTTCATGATGTGAAAAGCCACCATGCGGTCAAAGAGTAAGTAATCTTGCCTCTCAGCAACTACTTCGATTTTGCCAGTGGAATCTGGAGCTATGGGGACATTCTGCAAATGTTGACTTACGAATTCCCATGCCATCTCAGGGTCACCAGCACGTTCGTTGAACTGGCGGACAAAAGATTCTTTTGGCTTGTAGGCAGAGATTACAAGATCTTGGTCAACTGTACCCCTAGCATTAAATTGATTAATAATCTTTTTTTCCTTATTTAATGTTCTTACATCCGCGATGATAAATCCTGTATAATTTATAGCTTCCTGAATTACGTTCCAAACACTATTCCTTGAATTGTGGAATTCAATTGTAATCCATCGATTTGGTTTCAACACTCTGTGCAATTCGGAAAATGCAGAAACCATCAAATTTTGATATTCAACAAGTCCTTTTTTCTGCGTATCGTTCATTATAGCTTCTACATTATTGTTCGTAAAAACCTTTAACCAACTTTCGCTTAAAACATTTAATTCTGAATACATGATATTTGCCCCAAAAGGCGGATCGATAAAAACGTAATCAATACTGTTATCTGGAATCTGATGTAAAGAAGTTGCCGATTGCGTTGATACTATGGAAGGTGTTTTTTCATAACGTAAGTTCTGAAGCTTCTTAAATTGAAACTTCAATTGACGGATAACATTATTTTCCACTGACATGGCAGGCAAATAAAACGTCCCAGCCATAGGCCCTACAAGCGCACGACTCCCGTGTTCTGGCATAAAGCGATTTAAAATTGTGAGTTTTGGTAGTGTGCTTGTAAGCAGGAAAAGACTCTTTTCACTTATTTCACTGTTGAGATATTGTTGTATTGCAGAAAGTGTGCGAATCCTATAAATTTGCCAAATATATGTTAAATTCCCGCGGAACATTTCAACAGTTTTATCCCCAGCAGAAAACTTAGACATTGCATTTGGGAGCTTTTTATAGATTACTTCAGGACTTAATGTTTTTCCAATATCCTTTTCGTCAGGTTTTTTTGTATAACGTGTTTTTCCCACTGAATAGTTAATAAGAACAGGCGTACTTTTTGTTATGTTAAAAGGCTTTCCACTAACAGGGTCATTAGCAACTTCAATAGCTCTTTCACACATTGCCTTAGTTAATTTGCTTCCACAATGTGGGCAGACAAATTCCTTGCGAGTCTTATTTGTTGCCGAGTCAACAGCTACATCATAATATACAAGTTCAGATGTGCAGCTTGGGCATACAAACACATCAGACCATACTGTGTAGTTAATTTCACCTAAAACTGGCGAGCCGCTAAATCCTGTTACAATTTTCCCGTTTTGGACGTGTTCGGTTAAATAATAAGTTTGAAATACTTCTTCAAGCTTCTGTATCTTCTTTTTGATTTCTTCAATATCTGAGAATTCAATGGGCTTGTTGTAACTTCCCGCAACAAACGCTGCAATGGTCGATAAATCAATCATTACTGCATGTCTCTGAGATACACCAAGTCCTTTGTCATCACATATTTTTGCCCCAATGCCAGTCATTCCTGTTCCACAGAATGAATCCAACACAATATCTCCGGGCTCTGTATAATGCTCAATATAAGATTTGATAGCCTTTGGAGGTACTTTTGTGTGATAGCTATGAATGTTATAAATTAAATCATGCTTATCTTCAGCTACATCACTTGCAAACGGCTCGCGATGATAATCATCTGTTGCCTCGTCATACGGTGTTCCGTGATCCTTAATAAAATCCTCTATAAACGGGTTTGGACAAGCGGTGTAAAATGGAGGGCGAGAGAGTACTATAATATCCTCATCCTTCGCTATTGGGAAACCTTCGATATCGCGCACACAGTCGATATATTCTTTTGTGAGTTTTCTCTCTTCAATCATTTATATCTCCTCAGACTCGTTCGAATATTTTGTTTTCACTACAAGTCGCGTTTTTTCTTCGTCGTGACCTTGCACATAGCCCTCGATGAGTGCACTCATCTTCTTCTTAAAATCAGCTGGTGTGACTGGCCCCCATGATACCATTTCGCGCTCCACGAGCTTGGGATCGACCTCCACGCTGTCTAGCCCGGAAAGAAGTTCGTTCACAGCGGACGTGAATTCCGATGTAACTATCTTAGGTAACTTTTTAGTTGAAACGATTATGTCAATGATCTGCTTCTTAGGCTTTGAAAGCAGTGCTTTGTCGTCATCCAGCATTGGGTCGTCGACTGCACCGACAATGGTGGCAGTCCAAGATGCTACAAGATTTGTAAGTTGCTCCTCAATAAATTCAAGTTTTCCAGAAACAGGTTTATCTTTATCACCAGGTTTATAGCCACAGTGAGAACAGAACGGTGTGGATTGTAGCTCGGTCACCGTACATTCGAAGCAAGCCTTGAGTCCGTTCAGATGCACATTCAAGAGCTCCTGATATTGACCTGTCGAAAGGATATCTTGGATAGCAAGTAGTTGCTGGAGTGTTGCCATCTGTTCGCCGTCAATGATTGCTTGCTTTCGCTTGAGTCCAGCATAATCAAGACGATATGCCTTGTGCTGATCGAGATAAAAATCGATGTAGTCCTTCTTGAGATCTTCAAGATCATCTATAAGTACATCTGTGCTGTCTGTATCATAATTGACATCAAGCAGTTCTTCACGCATGATGAGGTACTTATCTTTTGCTGCTTGAAAGCGTGTTTTGAGGGCTGCATTCCCACCAACCATAGTTTCGGCTGTGGCAAGATACTGCATGATATCCTGAACCGATGACTTGAAATCTTCAATGATATGCGCAATCGCTAGTGCATCAATTCCGCGAGAAAGCAAGTCGAGCTTATCATCAGTATAATCAAAATTTTTCAGTTTTGCCGGTGTACTCCAACGGCTCTGCACATCGTTATATAAGTTACGAAGTGCCTCCATATCACGGCAGTATTTTTCTGCAAGATTTGTTGGTACAATCTGGTCGCCCCATAAATACAGAGAACCCTTAAAGAGTTTATCGTAACGGAAGGAATCCTCGCTGAGTGACTTGCAGCGCTTATAAAGCTCCTCCCAACCTTTATCCCATGTGTTTGGATTTACTATTAGTCCCTCCGGCACGGAAATAATATTAAACAAACGACGCAGAAGTTGGACGGCTGGAGCTTTTGGTTTTTCAAGTCTCTTGAAGTCATATGTGACACTTGGGTTTTTGATAAATTCCTCAACATTCGATGCATCATAACGCTTATTATCAGGACCTACAAGAACACAGTTTCCACTGTACACCAATGCTGTCCAGATGACAGAAGTCCAGATGACGCTCAATTTGAATTCACTGTCGACCATGTCCTGACCATTTAATGATGTCATAATGTCGGACGCATTTAGTACGCCACCTTCCGGTAGCTTAGCGAGTTTGCCAAGATAGTGAGTAGCATATTTTGAATGCTCCACGCTTACTTTTCCGTCAAGGAGTAAGCCTAATGATTCAAGCAGTGATTGCCCAAGCTGTGTTGCTTTGCCTGCGATGGCATTAATAGCTTCTGCCCGCATCGTTGCCTGGTTGTCTTTTGTGACAGGTTTTTTGAAAACTGGGTATTTCGGGTAGCGTTCGTTGAAATAATTGTTGAGAGCCTTGGATGCCACAATTCCAATTACGTCACGCATAGTGATCTCATTCATACGAGCGCCTCGAATGTACTCGAGCACAGGTTTGTCCGCACCGAGATATGAAATTTGGAAACAAACGGTTTTATTTTCTTCTAAATAGCGGCGTAGATCTCTGAGTGTTGCGGTGGCACGTTTCGCGTATGTGGAACGTGTCTCTCCCTGTGCGGACATTGCTTCCATCTCTCTGGCACCCGCATAAGCTTTTAAGAGTTCAATAAACTTTTCACTACTTTGGAACGTAAAGTAAACCTCATCCTTTAGAGG